>Ga0209512_1000477_pt1 | contig 65122 bp, 45 predicted proteins | sample frozenSSSSmetaG_FD_184142 | JGI IMG/M metagenome (GOLD analysis project Ga0209512, IMG submission 184142) | Glacier valley bacterial and archeal communities from Borup Fiord, Nunavut, Canada, to study Microbial Dark Matter (Phase II) -... | ecosystem: Environmental > Aquatic > Freshwater > Ice >...
TGGAAAGATAAAAAGCCATATGAACCGAAATTACAACTTGTATAACTCAAATAGGATTACCAAATTTGTGTGTATAGTCAATATCAAATTAAATCATAAACCTGTATAGCCATTTTAGGATAGGACATTGCAAAGGTTAGGTCAGGCATTAGGACAAGAAGAAGAGGTAATCAAACCTATCCAAGTCCATCAACCATTTATGGAAAGGTTGCCATGTTTGGAGACTATAAGAACTGCAACAGGAATAGAGATCGCAATCAAGCTATTATTAGAGAAGTTGTGTATCAGACTACTTCGAGAGGAAAAGGGACTTAGGACTGCTAAATTAATTTGCTATCGGGTTGATGGGAGGATAGTTGAAATCAGCATTGGTACAAATTCTGCATCTAATTCGAAAGATCATTTATTCACCCTATTTGAATTAAAGATCTCTAGCATTGCTCCAGCCCTCGGAATAGAGCTTTTTGTAATGGAAGCCTTAAAAGTTGAGGAATTGATACCACCACAGGAAGTTTTATGGGAAAGAAATCAAGGGCTAAATAATAAAAAGCTGGCAGAATTATTGGATAGGTTGACTGTAAAAATTGGTGCAACTATAGTGCAACGATATTTGCCTGATGAACATTATTGGCCGGAGCGCGCAACTAAACAAGCTATTTCAATTCATGAAAGACCTACAATTGCCTGGAAATTGAATCCCCGACCCACAAAGCTTTTAACAAAACCTGAGGCGATTGAAGTTAGCGTTCCGGTTCCCGATTATCCACCTATGCTTTTTAGGCATAAAGGAATTACACATAAAATAAGGAAAGCAGATGGCCCTGAACGTATTGAAAGGGAATGGTGGATAGATGAAGGGGAACATAGGGATTATTATCAGGTAGAAGATGAACTGGGACAGCGTTACTGGCTCTTCCGATCTGGTCATTGCAGGGGCGATAACGCTCAGCAATGGTTCATTCATGGATATTTTGCATAGAAAATCATGAAAATTAAATATGTTGAATTACAAGTTACTACAAACTTTAGCTTTTTAAGAGGGGGTTCTCATCCCGAAGAAATGGTGGAGCAGGCGGTAGCTTTTGGATATGCAAAACTTGCCATTACCGATAGAAATACGCTTGCTGGCGTTGTTCGTGCTTATGCTGCGGCAAAGGATAAAGAAATTGAGATCATTGTTGCCTGTCGTTTGGATTTACTTGACGGGCCAAGTTTACTCGCTTATCCAACAAACAAAGAAGCTTACAGCAGGTTAGCTGAACTTTTAACTGTAGGTAATCTTCGAGCAGAAAAAGGCAAGTGTCACTTGTATAAATCTGATGTTTATAAACATGCTCTAGGGATACTGTTTATTGCAATCCCACCTGACTCATTAAACGAGTCTTTTCAAATAGAGCCTGACTTTAGTCAGCATTTAAAGGAGTATAAGTCGAAATTAAGGGCTTCATTATATCTTGCTGTGCTCAGAACCTATCAGAGCGATGACCATAAAAGAATATTCCGACTTTCGCAGCTGTCTAAGCAATTAAATGTGCCGTTGGTAGCCACTAATGATGTTCATTACCATGATCCTTCAAGGAGGGAGTTGCAAGATGTGCTAACTTGTGTTCGGGAAAAATGCACCATTCATAATGCAGGTTTTAGGCTTCATCAAAATGCGGAACGCCACATGAAATCGATCGAAGAAATGCATCGGCTCTTCCGGCAATACCCTGAAGCTATTCAAAATGCGCAATTCATTGCAAGTTGTTGCCAGTTTTCTCTAAGCAGTTTAAAATATAATTATCCTGAAGAACTTACTACGGAAGGTCGAACTCCTCAGGAAGAGCTTGTTTTTCTTACCTGGGAAGGTGCTAAAGAACGATTTCCTGAGGGTATCTTGGATAAAATGATAGTTTCGATAAACCACGAATTAAACTTTATGGAGGAAATGAATTATGCTTCGTACTTCCTGACAGTGTTTGATATTGTACGGTTTGCTAAAGAAAGGAAGATTCTTTGTCAGGGTAGGGGATCGGCGGCAAATTCTACAGTTTGCTATTGTCTTGGCATTACATCTGTTGACCCCACAAAGTTTGATCTTTTGTTTGAACGCTTCATTTCCTCTGCCAGAAATGAACCCCCTGATATTGATGTCGATTTTGAGCATGAGAGACGAGAGGAGGTGATGCAATACATTTACAATAAATACGGGAGGGAGCGGGCTGCGATAGTAGCTACAGTAACCCAGCAACACCAAAAAGGTGCGATTAGAGACGTAGGCAAAGCGATGGGGTTGTCTTTAGATACCGTTAACCGCCTTTCCTCTTCAATATGGGAATTTACTGATGAATGGTTTGAAAAAGAAAGAATACTGGAGCAAGGCCTGAATCCAGACGATCCTTTACTTCGAAAAGTTTTGCAGCTAACAGGGCAGATGATCGGGTTTCCCCGGCAATTAGGTCAACATACAGGGGGATTCGTCATTACACAAGGTAAACTTTCAGAGTTATGCCCGATACTCAATGCGCGCATGGAGAATCGTACCAATATAGAATGGAACAAGGATGATATCGATGCACTTGGTTTCTTAAAGATTGATGTGTTGGCTTTAGGAATGCTCACCTGCATTCGAAAGGGATTTGACCTTGCAAAGCAACATTATAACCTTGATCTCAGCCTGGCTGGAATAAATAAAACAGAAGATGAAAAAGTCTATGATATGATTTGTAAGGCAGATACCATTGGGGTATTCCAAATTGAAAGCAGGGCACAGCAGTCTATGCTTCCAAGGTTAAAACCCAGGTGCTTTTATGATCTCGTGATTGAAGTCGCTATTGTGCGTCCAGGGCCTATTCAAGGAGACATGGTTCATCCATATCTTCGGAGAAGAAATAATCAGGAAGATGTTACCTATCCGTCTCCAGAGCTTAGAGAGATCCTAAAACGGACTTTAGGTATTCCATTGTTTCAAGAACAAGCAATGAAAGTTGCTATGGTTGCTGCAAATTTTACTCCAACCGAAGCTGATGAGCTTAGGAGAAGTATGGCAACCTTTAAGTTCAAAGGTATGGTTAGCCGTTTCCAGAAAAAACTTGTTGATGGTATGACGGCGAATGGCTATTCAGAAGAATTCGCTCAGCGAATCTTTAAGCAACTGGAAGGCTTTGGAAGCTATGGCTTTCCGGAGAGCCATGCTGCCAGTTTTGCTCTGCTGGTCTATGTCTCCTGTTGGCTTAAATGTCACCATCCGGATGTTTTTGCTACGGCTTTATTAAACAGTATGCCGATGGGGTTTTACCAGCCTGCGCAAATTATTATTGATGCTAAAAACCATGATGTTGAAGTTCGGATAATTGATGTTAACTTTTCAGATTGGGACAATACACTTGAAGAAAAAGTAGGTGCTTATAGAGCGTTGAGGCTGGGTTTCCGACAAATCAAAGGGATTAAGGAAGAGGATGTGCAATTATTGATATCTGAACGATTAGAAAGCTATCATAGCATCACCGAAATCAGAACCGCTGGAATTAGTCAAGGTACATTGGAAAGGCTTGCTGATGCTGATGCCTTCAGATCTTTAGGTCTCGATAGGAGACAGGCCCTATGGGAGGTTTCGGCGTTGCAAGATAGGCCATTAGCATTATTTGAAGGTCAACCTTCTGAAAGTGCGCTGGAAACACAGGTCTCATTGCCGTTGATGAGTTCTTCTGAACATGTGGTTCAGGATTATGCCTCAACTTTGTTGTCCTTAAAAGCCCACCCAGTAAGTTTTGTGAGAGAGAAATTGAAATTGTTACATATATTATCTACTAAAGAAACTCAGGATACTTCAGACAGTAAACTTATTAAGGTGGCGGGGTTGGTATTGGTCAGACAGCGTCCAGGTACTGCCGGTGGGGTCTGTTTTATTACAATTGAAGACGAGACTGGTTTCTCTAATCTCGTCGTATTTAAGAATCTGTTTGAAAAGTATAGAAAGGAGATTCTGCATTCCCGCTTGCTTATGGTAGAAGGTAAGCTTCAGCGCGAAGGCCAGGTGGTACATGTTATTGTTCAACGCTGTTTCGACTTGTCAAAACTCTTACGTGGTTTAACAGTACGAAATGATGATAATTTGCCATTGCTCAACCTATCCAAAGCAGATGAAAGATCTCCTTTCCCTGTGGAGCACAAAAGAACTCAAGTGAGAACACAAGTCGAGAAGGAAGTTTTTCCTCCTGCAAGAAACTTTAAATAGTGCACTGAAACCATCTCAAGACAGTATTTGCAGGCTAAAGACAGATTTGACTTAGGAATGCTTAAATTTACAGCTTCATCATTAAATAAAAAAACTGTGTCTTTAGATAAATTAAAATTAAGCAAGCAACTAGTTTCCGCCATGACAGATGCTGGATATCTTTCCCCGAAAGAAATCCAGGCTAAAAGTATGTCAAGAATCCTCGGTGGTCAGGATATAATTGCTGTAGGCCCTGATGGCTTTGGCAAAACCACTACCTACGTGCTTGGTGTTTTGATGAAGCTGAAATACAGTACAGACGAAGCACCTAAAATTTTGATACTTGTTCCCGATCAGGAGCGTGTATTAGCTGTAATTGAACAGTTCAAAATCCTTAGCGGAAACAGGAATTTACGCATCATTGGGATGTATGGAACGGGTGGGATGGAAGAACAGGTCTTAGACCTTTTAGAAGGTGTAGACATTGTGGTATCGACGCCAACAAGGGCCCGTGCCATCTATTTGAAGCTTGGACTGAACCTAAACAGGTTGCAGATGTTCATCGTTGATGATGCTGAAGTAATTGTAAAACAGGGAATGCAACTGCCTGTTTGTGAACTTGCCCGGAGTGCTGGTAAGTGTCAGCACCTAATTTTCACAACGGTTGTCCATGACAAACTAAATCAGATGATTGACCAATTTTTAAGCTTACCAACTACGTTGGAAGTGGAAGACCTGGGAGAGAAAACCGCTGAAACACACGGGCTGCTTTTGTACCAGGTTCCGAATTTCAAAACTAAACTGAACCTGCTTGACTTGATGCTGCGTGATGATGATGTTTTCAATAAGGTTGTAGTTTTTGTAAACACCCGTTTAACTGCTCAAAAGCTAGGTCAATCCTTACCTTCACGTAAGTCAGGAGATGTTTCTGTACTGAATCCTTTGTTTTTTGATGAGGCAGGTTTCGATCATATCGAAGATTTCAAAGAAACACCAGAAGCGAGAATTTTGATAGTTGCAAACGAAGGATCTTCAAATACATTGGACCTCTCTGGAATTCCATTCCTCTTTCATTTGGAGGTGCCTGAGAAAAAGGAAATATTTTTGAATAGAATCGTTAAGTCTGCTGATGAAGAAGTTGTCGCAATTACATTTGCGACAGATATGGAGCTTATAGCTATCAAAAAGCTGGAACAGTCAATCGGGGCAAAAATACCTCTAATGGATTTGCCAGAAGGTCTTATTATCGATAAAGCTGCTAAATCGGCCAAACTTAAAACATCTAAAGAAAACCTTGAGGATCCCAGAGGAGGTGGCGCTTATCATGATAAAAAAGAGAGCAACACAAAAGACTATAATTATGGCATCGGACAAAAAGCGAAGATGACCATGAAAAAAAAGCACGGCTAGAACTTTTTTGCCTCGTTCCAGTAGATATCCATTTCAGCAAGTGTCATATCTTGCAATGCTTTTCCATTTTCTTTTGCTTTTTCTTCAAGGTATTGGAAGCGTTTTATGAATTTTTTATTTGTTTTTTCAAGCGCATTTTCTGGGTTGATATTAATGAATCGCGCATAATTAATTAACGAGAATAATAAGTCGCCGAATTCTCCCTCCGCTTTTTCAATGTCTATTTCCTGATCGGAAGCTAAGTTGTATTCGTCCTTAAACTCTTGAAGCTCTTCTTCCACTTTCTCCCAAACCTGTTCTTTATTGTCCCAGTCAAACCCCACACCGCGCGCCTTCTCCTGAATCCTGCTTGCTTTTACCAAAGAAGGCAGGCCCTTAGGAACGCCCCCTAAAACCGATTTGTTTCCCTCTTTAAGTTTTAATTTTTCCCAGTTTCGCTTTACCTCGTGTTCATCAAGAACTTCCACATCACCATAGATGTGAGGATGTCTGCTTATTAATTTATCACAGACACCATTTAAAACATCAACTATAGTGAACTCATTAGTTTCTGAGGCGATCCTGGCATAGAATACAAGATGCATCATCACATCACCAAGTTCTTTTTTTACTTCCGGTAAATCTCCTTCCAATATGGCATCAGAAAGTTCGTAGGTTTCTTCGATAGTAAGGTGGCGCAATGTTTCCATTGTTTGCTTCTTATCCCATGGACACTCGGTACGTAAAGTATCAAGAACTGTCAGTAATCTTTCAAAAGCTAATGCTGGATTTTCGGCTGTGACAGGCGGTATATTGTTTGGCATTTATTCTTGTTCTTCTAATTTGATATTCTTTGTAATTCTATAGACCTTCCGCTTCTTATTCGGTTTTTCGTCTCCACCTAGTAAAATCCCCCATGGGCGAAGTTGGTCTACGCGATCAAAGATAATTTTTAACATGGCCATATAGGGGATACAAAGAAACATTCCTGAAATTCCCCAGATCATTTCCCCGACTATTATACCTATAAACGCAAATAATGCGTTTATCTTAACCTTAGACCCAACCACTAAAGGCATCAGTATATTGCCGTCAATAGCGTGTACTCCGGCAAAAACCGCGATAACCAATAGCATTTTAGCTGCTCCGGCAGTCGCGAAAGTGATGATAATACTGATCAGCAGTGCACTGAAGATACCGATGTAAGGAATGATATTAAAAATCCCCGCTATAAGCCCTAAAAGTACAGCATACTTTACGCCTAAAATCCAAAGCAGGAATATCATAATGATGCTAACAATCAACATCTGCAGAAAGAGTCCAGTGATGTATTTCTTGATTATGTATTGAATCCTTTGTACGATATCGCTTACCTTCTGGGTATGCTCTTCAGCAAAAACGGAGGTTAAGAACTTGAATAATATCCCCCTGTAATTGAGAATAAAGAAGGTGAATAGCAGCAAAAACGATAAAAATAATAAAGTAGAAGATAGGGTAAGCAATGTGGCTCCTAATACAGTGGCGCTAGTTGCCAAGGCGCTCGTAGCACTATTTTGCAGGTAATTTATCTGCTTTTTGGTATTCACATTAAAGGTTCTTGAAATCCACATCTGGACATCGTGAAAGGAAATTTCTGCCTGCTTTTTTAATAGAGGCCAGTCTTGCCAAAGATCTGTCAGTTGGTTGACCAGAAAATAAATTATACTTGAAATTACCGCAATCATCAAGATAACAGAGACTATTGATGCTATGCTTCTTTTAAACCTACACTTATTTTCTAGAAAGTTACAAAGGGGTAAGAGGAGCAGAGCCAGCAAAAAGGAAGTCATTAGCGGCGCGAGTAATGTCTGACCAAGTATAGCCAGATAACCAAGGCAAACTAAGGAGAATAGAATCAGTGCGAGTTTAGCGTAAAAGGGAACAGTTCTCATAGCTTATTTATAATCGCTTGCATCATCCAATATTTCAATGTCTTCCATGTTCAGTTTTAATGCGGCTGCTCTTGTCAGGTCTTCAAGTTGCACTAAGCTGGTTACGCTTGCAATAGGAGCAGTGATTGAATTGCGTTTTATTAACCAGGCCAACGCAACACTTGCCTGGTTAGCACTGTATTGTTCTGATACAATGTCTAGAGCTTTAAGGATCTTGAAGCCCCGTTCGTTAAGGTAGTTCTTCACCCCGCTACCCCGCTGACTTTTGTTCAGGTCACTCTCTGATCTGTATTTTCCAGTCAAGAATCCACTAGCCAATGCGTAATAATTGAGTACTCCCAGTTTGTAGTCTAAAACGATCTGCTCATAATTAGTTTCATAATTCTCTCTGTTGTAAAGGTTGTATTCTGGCTGTAAGGTTTGGTATTTAGCTAAGCCCAACCGTTCTGAGGTTTCAAGGGATTCGATTAGGCGTTCCGGAGAAATGTTTGAGGCACCAATCCACCTCACCTTACCTTCTTTTATCAGTTGGTCGTAAGCTTCAAGCGTTTCTTGAACAGGTGTTTCTAGGTCGTCAAAATGCGTTTGGTAAAGGTCGATATAATCTGTTTTAAGTCTCTTGAGCGAATCTTCTGCCGCCTGAATAATATATTTTTTTGATAAACCCTTTTTTTCGGGACCCATATCGGATCCAACTTTAGTCGAAATAATGATGTTCTTTCGGTTCTTCTTTTCCTGCATCCAGTTCCCGATGATGGTTTCAGATTCCCCGCCATGATTCCCCGGCTTCCATTTGGAGTACACATCTGCGGTGTCTATAAAGTTAAATCCCGCATCTGTAAAGCCATTTAGAATGGCAACTGATGTTTCCTGATCGATGGTCCATCCCAAAACGTTTCCGCCGAATGTTATTGGATATACCTCGAGGTCTGTATTGCCTAATTGTCTTTTTTTCATATAAGTTGAGGCTTTAATATGTCTTTTATGGAGACGTTTGCCAGAGCAATTTAACAATTGTAATGAACTGATGTTTCCGGATCCTAAATTATTTACAAAAAAATCTTCTAGAAAGCTTAAAAAGGATTCAAGCGTAAAATTATAATACCGTAGACTTTGTTGCCCTTAACATTTCTCTCTTCCCGGCTGCTCCTGGCAGTTTCTCAATGGTAAAACCGATACTTTTCAATGCGCGCTTTAGTTTGCCGGTAATTGCGTAGGTTACAAAAATTCCACCAGGCTTTAGAAACTGACAAACATGAGTGATGATCTCATCGGTCCACATTTCCGGTTGATGCTGGGCAGAAAACGCGTCAAAGTAGATAATGTGAAATTGTTCAGCTGTCTGATACCTGTGCAGGTAAGTGTGAATTATTCTAAGGTTTTGCCCTTGTAAAATTTCGACCAATTGTTGCATAGCTTTACCGTAGTTCAGCATCATACCATTCCAAATCTTGGGCAGTACATACTGATTGTAGCCGGTAGACTCCAGTTCATCAGAGCGTAGGGGAAAGGCCTCTAATGCGGTATAGTTCAATTGGGTTTTGTGATAATCAGCATATGCAACACTCATGAGAAAGTTTAATCCTGTCCCAAATCCTACCTCTAAAACTTTAATTTCTTGCTCTGGAAAGCAGTCCACTGCGTGCTGTAAACCTGCTGCAATAAATACATGTTTGCTTTCCTGCAAGGCACCATGCCTGGAGTGATAATGTTCACCAATACTCTCGTTAAATAAAGTATTTGATCCGTCGGCTGTTGGCGTAATCTTATTCATCATTACAAACTTAATAAAATGTCCGAAGCGTGGTGCAATTACACATATACTTTTAACTTTAGGGTTCAAAGGCTATTAACCATCTGCAACGACTGAATAAATATGGATATAGAAACTTTTAGAGATTATTGTCTCAGCTTACATGGAACAACTGAGGGTATGAAATGGGAGCTTCTTTGTTTTATGGTTGAAGAGAGGATATTCGTTATTACTTCCCTTAATGATGGTACGCTTTGCTTTAAATGTGATCCCAATGATTTTGACGCATTAATAGCAAGACATGGTATCAGTCAAGCTCCACATTTTGCACGTAGACACTGGGTCGCTATTAATAGTCTGGAAGTAATGCCAGATAAGGAATTAAAGCAATGCATTGCATCATCCCGATCTCTGGTGCTAAAAAAACTAAGTAAAAAAATACAAGCCAAATATGAAAATTAAAATTTTCCTAACCGTTGGTAGCACGTTTAAAAAGGAAGAGAATAGGTCCCTTATGTTTCAAACAATCGTACAAAAAAATATTTCCAAATGACACACCAATTGAAAAGATTTTCTACTAAATACCTGTTAATATCATTTACCTTGCTTTTCCTGCTTTCCGTAAATGGTTGCAGTACAAAGATCAGTAAAGAAGTAAGTACGTCTTCGTTGATCAAAGGATTTCTTAATCCACCCGCGTCAAGCAAACCAGGCGTATACTGGTATTTTATGGATGGCAATATGACTAAGGAATCGATAACTGCCGACTTAGAATCCATGAAGAAAGTTGGGATTGGGAATCTCATCTTCTTAGAAGTTAACGTTGGGATTCCAAGAGGGAAGGTTGATTTCTTAAGCGATGAATGGCAGTTGATGTTTACGCATGCGGTTAGCGAATGCGAACGCCTGGATATTGCCATGACGTTAGGAATTGGGCCAGGATGGACAGGCAGCGGCGGTCCTTGGGTAAAAGCAAGTGAATCTATGTTACATCTCGTTTCGTCTACCACAATTGTCGACAAAAATAACAGGACAAGAATAATCTTGCCTATCCCTAAATCAAAGCCTCCCTTTTTTGGAGAGGGTGCTTTCACCGAGGAGCTGAAAAAGCAATGGAACGACTATTATGAAGATGTGGCGGTTCTGGCTTATCCGGCACCGGATGGTAAAAAACCTTTTGACTGGCCCTTAATTTCAGATATTGGCGAAAAAGCGTTGTACTACAGAGCGCCTTATTCTTCTGCACCAGGTGTGAAACCTTACTTATCTTATTCTACAAAATATGAAAGTGTGCCCGCCGGATCGGCCATTCTGAAAAAGGACATTATTGACCTTACCGACAAGATGAAGGCGAACGGTGAACTTGACTGGGAGGTACCGTTTGGAAACTGGATTGTGGTAAGATTTGGTAAGCGTAATAATGGCGCCATCACCAGGCCTGCACCCTATCCCGGCTTAGGCTTTGAAGCTGATAAGTTTGATACCCTTGCAATGAGGAATCATCTTGATCACTATACAGGGGTGTTGATGAAGAAGGTCGGTAAGAACTTTAAAAACAGCATCGGCGGATTGAAAATGCTGCATATGGACAGCTGGGAGATGGGTGCCCAGAATTGGACTGGTCGTTTTAGAGAAGAATTTATCATAAGAAGGGGTTATGACCCACTTCCTTTTTACCCTGCATATAACGGAACTGTAGTCGAAAGTATAGCATTGAGCGAGCGTTTTCTTTGGGATTTAAGACAGACTGCTCAGGAGCTTGTATTACAAAATCACGCTGGGTATGTAAAGCAGTATGCGAACAAAAACGGAATGGGTCTTTCGATTGAACCCTACGATATGAATCCCAATTCAGACCTGGAACTTGGAGCGATAGCTGACGTGCCTATGGCTGAGTTTTGGAGCGCCGGTTTGGGTTTTAATTCTGCTTTCAGCTGTATAGAAGCGACTTCAATTGCGCATGTTAACGGCATTTCGCTCGTGCCGGCAGAAGCTTTTACTGCACAGAATAATGAAGGTTGGAAACAGTACCCCACTTCTATGAAAAATCAAGGTGACTGGGCTTTTGCTACGGGTATCAACCGATTCGTTTTCCACACCTTCCAGAACCAAACTCTTCCTGATTCCTTAAAACCTGGAATGACCATGGGTCCGTATGGCGTTCAATGGAACAGGAACCAGACTTGGTGGCCAATGGCGGGCGCCTACCATGAATACCTGTCACGTTCACAATATCTTTTGCAACAAGGTAGTGCTGTTGCCGATATACTTTACCTAACTCCTGAAGGTTCGCCTCATGTGTTCAAGCCACCCCTTTCTGCCATGACGAACGATGTCGCTATGCCGGATAGAAAGGAGTTTAATTTTGATGGTTGTGCGCCAAGTCAATTGTATAAAGCCAGTGTAAATGATGGTAAAATTGTTTTTCCTGGTGGTGCATCTTACCGTATTCTGGTTCTGCCCGTAGTGAAAACAATGACACCAAAGTTGTTGGATAAGCTTAGAAGTTTAATAGCCGCTGGGGCTATAATCGTTGGTTCTCCACCTGAACAAACGCCGGGTTTAACCGGTTACCCGCAATCTGATCAAGTTGTAAAAGCGGAAGCTACTAAAATATGGGGTAGAACTGAGCCGCCATCGAAACAAACTACGAAGACTTTTGGCAAAGGTAAGGTTATATGGGGTGGGGACTTAGAAACCAAACTAGATTTCTTGTATCCACATTACGACTTAACAGCGCAGATACTTAGGTCTATGGACGTTTCTCTGGATTTCGAGTCCAATGGGCCGATACGTTATACCCATCGGACTTCTAAAGATTTTGATATTTATTTTGTTTCAAACCGAATTGGTAAAGCCGTTACAGTTATTGGAAAATTCAGAAATCACAGAAATAGAAAACCTGTATTATTGGACGCGGTTACAGGGAAGGTTATAGATTTGGATGTACCGCCACAAATGAGCAAGGTTTCTTCAATTGATTTAAGGTTCGAGCCATTCCAAAGCTATTTCATTCTGTTTTCTGATCAGGGTGTGAAAGATATGATTCCAGCTTCTTTATTTGCTTCTGCAAAATCGAAAACTGTGCTGGAAGGTTCTTGGCAACTAAGCTTTGATCCAAAATGGGGAGGACCAAAATCAACAACCTTTGATAAGCTTGAAGATTGGTCACAAAGCGCCGATAAAGGCATCAAGTATTACTCCGGAATTGCAGTGTATAAAAAACAATTTGACGCTCCATCTGAATTTATGGAGGTTAGCACGGGAAGTACAGCAAAAGGCAATTGGTTTCTGGACCTCGGTGAGGTTAAGAATATGGCCAAGGTAAAGCTAAATGGGAAAGACTTAGGCGTAGTCTGGACAGCTCCATGGCAGGTTGATATCAGCGATGCATTGCGGGCAAAAGACAATATGCTGGAAATTAAAGTCGCTAACCTTTGGCCAAATAGACTAATTGGGGATGAACAACTACCTGACGATGGTATCCAAAATGGCAAATGGCCAGAATGGTTGTTAAAGGGCTTGCCAAGGCCTGGCAAGCGCTTTTCATTTACAACATTTAAGCATTACAGCAAAGACTCCCCGCTGTTCAAATCGGGCTTGCTAGGGCCTGTTTCTATAGTAAAAAAGTGATGTCGTTTTTGTAGAACTTTTTTACCACATTCTTATTCTGTCTTCTGGTTTTTTATACAACTTGTCTCCAGGTTGAACACTGAAAGCCTTATACCAGGCATCCATATTAACTGGTGCACCAATTGTTCTATATGGACCAGGAGAGTGCGGGTCTGTTTTTATAAATTGAGCTGCAGTTTCCGGAAGGATGTTGCCTCTCCAAACTTGTGCCCAAGATAAAAAGAAACGTTGATCTGGCGTAAATCCATCAATCTTTTCTTCAGACTGACCCTGTTTTGTCATCTTAAATGCGGTGTAAGCTGCATTCAAGCCACCAAGGTCGCCAATGTTTTCACCCATAGTCAATTTACCTATTACGTGGATCGTGTCCAATATCGTATAAGCATCGAATTGCTCACCAAGTGCCTTTGTTTTTAAATCAAACTTTGCTTTATCCTCATCGATCCACCAGTTCCGAAGATTACCTTCTTTATCGTACTGACTTCCCTGATCATCAAAACCATGAGACATCTCATGACCGATAACTGCTCCAATACCACCATAATTCACAGCATCATCAGCATTCGCATCGAAAAAGGGAAACTGTAGAATTCCTGCCGGGAAAACAATTTCATTCATAGTAGGACTATAAGATGCATTAACGGTAGGGGGTGTCATGCCAAAACGGGTACGGTCAACTGGTTTGCCAAGACGGTCAATCATCTCATTATATCCCCATGCACCTGCGTTACGAAGGTTTTGGAAGTAGGTAGCTCCATTGATCACTAACCCATCATAGTTTCTCCATTTGTCTGGATAGCCGATCTTTGGAACGAAAGCATGTAATTTATCCAATGCTTTTTGCTTCGTTACCTCGCTCATCCAATCTAAACCCTTAATTCTAATTTCGAAGGCTTTTCTTAGGTTATCGATCAATACCGCCATTCTGGCTTTAGCTTCAGGTTTGAAATACTTGGCAACATAAAGTTGGCCCAGTAACTCTCCAATAGTTCCATCCGTTAAGCTAGACATGCGTTGCCATCTAGGAGTTTCCACCTTCTGACCACTTTGCGCCTGACTAAATGCAAAGCTTGCCATTACAAAAGGAGAACTTAAATTACCAGCAGATGCTTTTAAAACGTTCCACTCCAAGTATGTCTTCCAATCAGAGACAGGTACTGTTTTTAGCATGCCATTTAAACTAACAAAGAACTTTGGTGCAGAAACCAACACGGTATCCTGACCAGCAACTTTGAACTTAGTAAACATACTTTTCCAATCGATATTGGGTGTAGTTTTACTGAAATCAACAACCGTATATTTATTGTAGGTTTTATATTGATCACGCATCTCCAGACGCGACATTTGTGCTTCCGCAAACTGCTTCTCTATCGCCATTACTGTCATTGCCTTTTTTTTCGCATCGGCAGGACTACTTCCAGTAAGTGTAAATAAGGTGTTCATGTAGGTATTGTAAGCCTCACGAATCTTTACGCTTCTTGCATCATCTAACAAATAGTAGTCGCGGTCTGGAAGCGTTGTTCCGCCCTGACTCAACTGGGGCAGGTATTTTGTAACGTTTTTTCTATCCTGACCCACGCCAAAGCCGAACATTGGTCCCCCTGTGCCTGATGTTCTCATATAAGCAACTTGATCCAGAATGTTTGGCAAAGTCTTGATCTGCTTGATCTTTTCGAGATCAGCATTGATTGGCAAATAACCTAGCTTCTCAATCGCTGCACTGTCCATTGCAGCAGCATAGAAATCACCAACACGTTTCTTTACAGATCCGGCGGGAGCAGATTTATCTGCAGCGGCTTCTTCCACAATACTCCTTACAGCGTTCGCATTGAAATCTCTTAAGGCATTGAAAGTACCCCAACGGGTTTCTTTAGCAGGAACAGGATTGTTTTTTACCCAAGCACCGCTTGCATAATTGTAAAAATCATCTCCAGGTTTAACGCTCAGATCCATGTTAGCAGGATCAATAAGTTTAGCTGGCAGTTGAGCATTGGCAGAATAGCTTGCGACCAAAATGCCAAGAACTGCAAAGCATCCTTTGAATTTGTTGATATCCATAAGTTAGTTAGGGTATAGTTAAAATACAGAAGTAAAAATAAGGTTTGAGATTTGCAACTAATCTACCTAATGAAAATATTACTTATTGAACCAATAATAGATTTTGGTAAGGCCTACTTTTTTGAGGATAGTAACTGTTAAAGAAAAGACATTTACAATTTTCATGAGTTTGCTTTTTATGACTATTTAACATTATTTAACATATATTATTGTGTTAAAGCGTAAATAAATGTAGAGATAGTTTTAAATTCTTATACTGAAACAGCTTTCCGGAATTTCTTACGCTGACCCAGAAATAGTCCGAACACCACTAAGAATGTTCCAATTATGGTGTAAACAGTGATGAGCTCGTCCATCAGCCACCAAGCATAGATAAATCCGAATAAGGGGCATAGGAAAAGGTAGAGCGAGGCTCTTACCGTATCAATTTTGAGCAGGTAGAACCAGCAGATCAAACCAATTACAGAAACAGCAATGCTAAGCCATAGGATGGCAAATATAAAATGCTTATCGAATATAATTGAGGAGAAGTCGCCAAATAGTAACGTTATCGGCAGCAACAATACTCCCCCTATTATAACCTGCCATCCATTGATTAGAATATTCGGCAGCTGCCACTTTACGCTAGCATAGTAAACACTCGCAAAAGAAACCGAGATCATACTTAATGCCAGCAACAAAAGTCCAAGAAATGAAGTGCTGCTATCTTTTAACAATGGGTAGGTGGCAATCCCAATGCCGATCATGCTGATAAAAATACTTAAGATTTCATCTTTCTCCGCGCGGCGACCCATTACCAAGGAGGAGAACAACACGATGAGTAATGGATTAGTTGAGGTGGCTAGGCTACCAATTCCTGCCGCAGTAAACTTCATAGCGTAAACGTACAGTCCGAGATATATAGTAGTATTTAAGGCTCCGAAAATGGCAAGGTGTTTCCATTCCATCCTATTTGGCATTCTGTAGGATGCATTTTTTTTAAACGAATAACCATAGCCCAACAAAAGAATGCCAGCCAAAAAGAAGCGGATGTTGGCAAGCACCAAAGGAGGTGCAGAAAGGATTCCGAATTTTGTTGCTACAGATGCCGATGCCCACAACATTGCAAACAGAACACCGATTAAGAAATTTTTCACAGTTCAAAGTTACAATATCTCAAAAGCTTACAGATTACTTTATACAGAACCTTAAATGATCTTTTTTTATTAATTTTGCAGTTCAAATCCGATACTTTTTCGAACAAAATGAGCATTTCTACTAAATACGATCCGACAGCAACTGAAGACAAATGGTACAGCTATTGGATGTCAAAGAACTTTTTCCATTCAGAGCCAGATGAGCGTGAGCCCTATACTATAGTTATCCCTCCACCAAATGTTACCGGCGTGCTTCACATGGGACACATGTTGAACAATACCATTCAGGACGTTCTGATTCGCAGAGCACGAATGATGGGTAAAAATGCATGCTGGGTGCCCGGAACAGATCATGCTTCTATAGCTACGGAGGCTAAAGTGGTGGCTATGCTTAAAGAAAGAGGCATCAGCAAAAAGGACTTGACAAGAGAAGAGTTTTTGAAGTATGCCTGGGAATGGAAAGAGAAGTATGGCGGGATAATTTTGGAGCAACTAAAAAAACTCGGTGCATCATGTGATTGGGAGCGTACACGCTTCACAATGGAAGATGACCTTTCCGAGGCGGTTATCGATAGTTTCATTCATCTTTACAAAAAAGGGAGAATCTACCGTGGTATTAGAATGGTGAACTGGGATCCGGCAGGTAAAACAGCCGTGTCTGATGAAGAGGTAATTCGTAAAGAAGTCAACCAAAAACTATACTACATTAACTATTTAGTGGCTGGTTCTGATGCAGCAGAACCTAAATTCATAACGGTAGCTACCACCAGGCCTGAAACTATAATGGCTGACGCAGCAATCTGTATTAATCCTAACGACGAAAGGTATACCCATTTAAAAGGTAAGACTGTATTTATTCCGCTAATTAATAGGGAGATTCCTGTAATTGAGGATGAATACGTGACGATGGATTTCGGTACCGGGTGCTTAAAAGTAACGCCTGCTCATGATCTTAACGATTATGAACTTGGTGTAAAACATAAATTACCTGTAATCGATATTCTTAACGATGATGGAACACTAAACGAACTAGCTGTAGTGCTGGTTGGCGAAGATCGTTTCGTTGCGAGAAAGAAGATTGCCGTATTATTAGATGAAATTGGTCACCTCGCTAAAGTCGAAGATTATAAGTCGCAGGTTGGGTTTTCCGAACGTACAGACGCAGCTATAGAGCCAAAGCTTTCTTTGCAATGGTTTTGTAAAATGGATGAGATGGCAAAGCCTGCATTGGAAGATGTTTTAAATGGCGATGTTAAGTTGATTCCTGAAAAGTTTGTAAACACCTACCGTCATTGGATGGAGAATGTTCGGGATTGGAATATTAGTCGCCAGCTATGGTGGGGACAACAGATCCCGGCATGGTATGATGATAAAGGAAATTGGGTTGTTGCTAAAACCAAAGAAGAAGCATTAGATGAGTTTCTAAAACTCAAAGATTTGGATGGAGTTTTCACAGAAGCGGAAGCTGCGGGTTTCAAACATCAGTTGGCTCCGTTTTTACACCAGGATCCTGATGTAATGGATACCTGGTTTTCTTCCTGGTTGTGGCCGATATCGGTGTTCGATGGTTTCAAAAACCCGGACAATAAAGACATCAATTACTACTACCCAACTAATGATTTGGTAACTGCTCCGGAAATATTATTTTTCTGGGTAGCAAGAATGATCATGGCAGGGCATGAGTTTAGAGGTCAGAAACCCTTCACAAATGTTTACCTGACGGGTATTGTTCGGGATAAACTAGGTAGAAAGATGTCTAAATCCCTGGGTAACTCACCTGATCCTATTGGCTTAATAGAAAAGTATGGCGCCGATGGCGTGCGGGTAGGTATGCTCTTGTGTTCTCCGGCAGGTAACGACTTGATGTTCGATGAAAGCTATTGCGAACAGGGAAGAAACTTTGCCAATAAAATATGGAATGCTTTTAGATTGGTTAAGGGTTGGGAAGTGGACGACACGCTAGCGAATCCTAACGAACAGGCCATGCTATGGTTTGAGAGCCGTTTCAATGAAGCCTTGAGCGAAATTCAGGACAACTTTGCATCGTACAGGTTATCCGAAGCGTTAATGGCCTGTTATAAATTAGTATGGGATGATTTCTGTGCTTGGTACCTGGAGATGGTAAAACCTGCATATCAGCATCCGATCGATGCAGAAACCCTAAGAGTATCCATTGGATTCTTCGAAAGAATTTTAAAACTTTTGCATCCATTTATGCCGTTCTTAACTGAAGAGTTGTGGCATGATGAGATCTTTGGTCATACTGAGGAACTGGATTGCTGTATTGTAGCAAGCTATCCGAAAGTTGGCCACGCAGATCTGATTCTTTTGAAAGAAGTAGAAACTATTAAAGGATTAGTGGCGGAGATCCGTAATGTTAGAAATGCGAAACAGATCTCCCCTAAAGAAGCGTTGCCATTGGCCATCAAACTCAATTCGACACTCGAATACGATAAATGGCTGAACATTGTCTATAAGCTTGCAAACATCAATCAGGTGGATTTCGTGAAAGAGAAGATTCCTGGAGCAGTTACATTCATGGTGGGTAATGATGAGTTCTTCGTTCACTTGAACGAGGAGATTGATGCAGATGCCGAACGTGAGCGTTTAAACGCCGACCTGTTATACCTGCAAGGATTTCTGAAAGCTGTAGACGCTAAGTTAAATAACGAAAGATTCGTTCAGAATGCGAAGCCCGAAATCATCCAAAATGAGCGAAATAAGAAAGCAGATGCAGAAGGAAAGGTCAAGATTATTGAAGAAAGTCTAGCCTCGCTGTAATAGCGCGGCCTATAATTCCTGATAAATCGGCAAATCCATTACAAAGGCGAAGCTTTCCTTCGCGTGGTCTATTTTTGCGTAGTAATGTTGCAGGCCATTTGTCACCACAAGCCAGTTTGTTTTGTGAATAGAGTTATACCTGGAGGCTTGATCAAAAACTTTCTGCGTAATCTTTACGCTTGGAGCTTTGCACTCAATAACCATGACCCTTTCGCCGTTTTGACTAAAGATCACGATGTCTGTTCTCTTTTGTAACTGGTTGAGGTTTAATCCCGCCTCAATTTGTATTAATGATCTTGGGAATTTTTTTTCTGAAATCAAGTATTGGATGAAATGCTGTCTAACCCATTCTTCGGGGGTAAGTACCAAATGTTTTTTCCTCACTTCGTCAAAAATAAAATGTCTGGAGTCCTTTAGGGTAATTTTAAAAGGGTACTGGGGCAGATTAAGTGGGATTGGTGTAAATGACATTTCTGTAAAAATAGGCAAAAAAAATAGCTAAGTTTGAGGAATATATGAGTGCTGAAGAGATCATCAGAGATATAAAAGCAAGGAAGTTTAAACCGGTGTACCTATTGCATGGTGAAGAACCCTACTATATTGACCAGATCATTCATTATATGGAGCAGCATGTGCTGAGCGAAATGGAGCGTGGTTTCAATCAGACCATTTTATATGGTAAGGATACAGACATGGCTACCATCATGAATGCTGCAAAGCGCTACCCAATGATGTCAGATTTTCAGCTTGTGGTAGTTAAGGAAGCTCAGGATCTCAAGTGGGCCAAAGAGATAGAGGGAAGCAGCAAAGAAGCTGAGTTTGTACTAAACTACTTTGAAAAGCCTATGCCAAGTACCATTCTTGTACTCGGTTTCAAATATGCTAATTTCGATAAGCGCAAGAAGATTTTTAAAGTGATTAACAAGAGTGGTTTGGTGTTCCAATCAGACCTTGTTAGGGACTATAAACTTGCGGAGTGGATTGAGAACCTTGTCAACGAAAAAGGTTATAAGATTGCTCCACAAGCCTCAGCTCTGATGGCTGAATATTTGGGGTCAGATCTCTCAAAAATCTCTAATGAGGTGGAGAAACTGATTCTCAACATTAGCAAGGACATCACTATTGACACCGATCTGGTGCAAAAGAATATTGGCATTAGCAAAGAATATAATGTATTTGAACTTCAGAAAGCGCTCGCGGTAAAAAACGTGTTAAAGTGCAATCAGATTATTACTTATTTTGGGGATAATCCGAAAGCAAATCCCCTAGTTATGGTAATGGCGAATCTTAATGCCTATTTCTCAAAGATTCTTAAGTATCATTACTTGCAAAATAAGGGTGATGCGGCTAAAGAATTAGGAGTAAATCCATATTTTATTAAGGATTTTGAAACCGCTGCGCGAAATTATAGTCTAAATAAAACTTTTGAGACCATTAGTTTGATGAGGGAGTACGATTTGAAGAGCAAGGGTGTAGATAGCACTGGGAACACTTCCGATGGAGAGCTGTTAAAGGAGTTGTTATTTAAAATCCTGCACTAATGTAACTGCAAAGTTATAGTAATGACGGTTTATTTAAAATGGACTATCTTATCTTTACGAAGACTAAGAGAACTTAAATTTCATGAAAAAAATTTTATTGTTTACCTTATTGTCTGTAGCCGCAATTTCAGCGGCGGACGCGCAAACAAGGCCAACTAACCCAACAACTACGCCCGCAACGAGCGACACCACAAAAAAAGCTGGAGGAATAGGATTCCCAGGCGCGGCAAAAGCACAACCAAAACCTTATGATCAGGTGATTACCAACAAGGCTGTAAGCCGTAAAGGTATGATCACTACGCACAAACTGGATGATAAGTTTTTTTTCGAGATCGCAGATTCTACTTTAGGACGTGATATCCTGGTAGTGAGTAGAATATCAAAGGCGGGTTCAGAAGTACGTTCTGCTTCAGGCTATGCTGGCGACCAAATCGGTAGTACAGTGATTCGTTTCGAGAAAGGTCCTTCTAACAGGATTTTCATGCGTAAGATATCTTATAGAACTTACGGTCCGGACAGTACAACAGCAATGTATCAAAACTTACAGCGTTCTAATATTCAGGCAATCGCTGCGGCGTTTAACATAGCTGCTTATTCTCCTAATAAAAAAGGTAGCGTAATTGACATGACTGATTACATCAATAGTGACAATGAGATCTTTTATTTCGGATCTCCGGCAGCAAAAACGAACTTCAGATTAGGTACGCAATTGTCCGACAGAAGTTACGTTCTTGGCGTAAGAAGTTTTCCTACTAACATAGAGATCAATGTGGTTAAAACCTACACACTAACTGCAGCTCCGAATCCATTTGGTGCAGCAGCACCTGCAGGCTTTGGAGCTGGCGTACCGTCAGGTTCGTCAACTGTAGAATTGAACGCCTCTTTGGTGATTCTACCAAAAGTACCAATGAAGCCGCGTTATTTTGATCCTAGAGTTGGTTATTTTACTGTTGGTTATACCGATTTCGATTCAAACTCTCAAGGTGTAAAAGATATTGACATGATCAAGCGATGGAGGTTAGAGCCTAGAGCGGCTGACATGGCTAAATACAAACGAGGCGAGTTAGTAGAACCGGTTAAACCAATCGTATTCTATATTGACCCTGCTACTCCAAAAGAGTGGGTTCCTTATTTGATGGCTGGCGTTAACGACTGGCAGAAAGCCTTTGAAAAATCAGGTTTCAAAAATGCCATCATTGCAAAAATGGCCCCAACAGCTAAACAAGATTCTACATGGAGCCTTGATGATGCAAGTCACTCGGCCATCGTGTATAAGCCATCAGAGATTGCAAATGCAAGTGGCCCGAGTATTTCAGATCCACGCAGTGGCGAAATCATGGAAAGTCATATCAACTGGTACCACAACGTAATGAAACTTGTTCATGATTGGTACATGATCCAGGCTTCTGCTATTGACCCAAGAGCTCAGAAAATGAAATTTAGTCCAGAATTAATGGGCGATCTGATCCGTTTCGTATCCTCACATGAGGTAGGCCATACTTTAGGTCTGCGTCATAACTATGGTTCAAGTTCAACAACTCCGTCAGAGAAACTACGTGATAAAGCGTTCGTTGAGGCTAATGGACATACGCCATCTATCATGGATTACGCCCGTTTCAACTATGTAGCTCAACCAGAAGACAACATTAAACCTAAAGGTATTTACCCTCGTATTGGTGACTACGATTTGTGGGCAATTGAATGGGGATATAAAATGCTTCCTGATGCTAAAACGGCGACTGCTGAAGTTCCTGTGTTAAACAAATTGACTATGGAGAAGTTGAAAAACCATCGCCTTTGGTTTGGTACGGAGATTAATCCTGACGATCCGCGTTCACAGAGCGAAGATTTGGGTGATAACGCAATGATCTCAAGTAGTTACGGTATTAAAAATCTGAAAAGAATCCTTGTTAAACTTCCTGAATGGACTGAAGCTAAGAATGAAGGTTATGATAATTTAACGACGATGTACGGACAATTGACCACTCAACTTGGAAGGTACATGGGACATGTTTCTAAAAACATTGGTGGTGTATTTGAAACTCCCAAAACAATTGAGCAGGGTGGTGAAATCTACCAACGTACTCCTGCAATAAATCAGAAAGAGGCAATGGCATTTCTAGACGCGCAATTGTTTACCACACCTAAGTGGGTGTTGGATCAATCAGTTCTTGATAAAATTGGTGAGGATCCTACAACGGTGATATCAAGATTGCAAGCACCTACCTTGTCACGCTTGGTAAGCAGCACCACCTTAAATAAGTTGATAAATGCGGAAGCTGCCGATGGTGCAACTGCTTATAAGATCACAGATTTCTTTACAGATATGCAGGCATCGATCTTCTCAGAATTGAAATCTAACGCAGCCATCGATGTATATCGTCGTAACCTACAAAAAAGTTATGTAGACAAACTTATTGCTATCGTTAATCCAGCTACGCCTGTAACGAGTACGATTATTGTACGAGGTGGTAGTGTTACTTTGGGGACTACGTCAACACAAGGCGATGTTGTTTCAGTTGCAAAAGGTCAGCTTCGTGAATTAAATACAGCGATAAAGGCATCTACTTCAAGCGCCACAGGGTTGTCTAAATACCATTTAGAAGACTTGGCAGATAGAATTGACAACGCATTAAAAAGCAAAGAATAATTCCCCCTAGGTTTGATAATTCCTGAGGCAGTCACGAAAGTGGCTGCCTTTTTTGTTTCTAAGTATTCTATTTAGTGATTCTATCAGTTTATGATTAGCTTTAGATAACCAAATGTATTACTGGTATGAAAGCGCGACGTTCTTCTTTTAACTTCTTAATTACATTCTTACTGTTTAGTGGTTTAAACACCTTTGCGCAAACAGATCTTGAACTCTACAGTAAGTACGTTCAAGAAAATGAATCTTCATCTACCATGTTGCATACTTATAGAGATAAGTATGCTGAACCTGATTATGAAAATGTTTCTCTACAGGGCGCTGCTTATCAAACTTTATTTCAGTTAATTAAAGATAAAAGACAAGCAGAGGTGCGAAACGTTTATGTTAGCAATAATGATACAACCGACCTTGTAAAAATATTTAAGCTACTTAGACAGTTCCCAAAAATTGCAGTTTTGAGCTTTAGCACTGGTTATGAAACTAGGATCAAAAAACAGTATTCTTTGCCTGAAGACATAACAAAATTGCCAAATCTAAAATTCGTTAGAATTTATGGTGCAGACAATTTAAATGCAGCAGATCTATTATCTACCCTCAGAAAAATACCTTTATTAAGAGGTGTGGATTTGCTGGATTATAGAAATGAAATACCAGTTAATGAAACATTACCGGGCCAGCTTGCATTTGTTAAGCTTTCGACCTCACAGTTGAAAAACCTAAATACCGATAATGATGATTGGCGGTTTGCAAGAATTCAGCAAAGGGTTGGGGTTGATGATAATCCTAAAGATGAGGACCTGTTGCATAAGCTGGCCAATATGAAATCCCTGGAAATTCTTGACTTTCAATCCTGCTATGTAACAGACGGGGATATATTTAAAAGATTCACAAAGTTAAGGAAGCTTACAATCGAACCCTTATTGAAAGATGGTGCCAAGTTTGTAACCTCTTTATCTACATTAACGAGTCTAAAAGAGCTTTCAATTAAAGGTATCCTAGACACTAGTCAAAGCTTTTCGGATCTTGACAAGTTTCAGGATCTGGAGCTTTTGGATTTGCACTATATAACAAGATTTCAGAGCCATCCTGAGGAACTTGAGAATATTGGGAAGCTAACCAAGCTTCGTTCATTAGCTATGTACTCATGCAACTTGTCTTTCTGTCCTGATTTTTTTAGTTCGCTAAAAATGTTGGAAAGTTTCACTTTCAAGTTCAATTTGACGAATTGGAATAAGGAAAACGGATTTATGCTTCCTGCAAGTCTATATATACTTCCTGAACTTAAATCACTAACAATTTGGAAAGGTATTTCTGAATTGCCTTCCATTTTAAATTTAGCAAAGCTTGAAGTCCTTGACCTTAATTACAATCATCTAAAAAGCGTCCCTGATGGACTAAGTAATTCAAAGTTTTTAAAGTCACTTTCACTGTCCGACAATCTTTTTGAAGGCAGCTTGAACAACCGGTGGGGGGATTTTACAACTTTAGAAAGTCTTGATCTAAGTCGAAACAAGATCTCAGTTTATCCCGAAGGATTACAGCATTTATACCAATTAAAGTACCTTAATCTGGCATCAAATAACATTATTAAAATACCACAACTACATGTTAACACATATCAACTAAGAGTTTTTCTTATCGACAATAACAAACTTGATAACTTGCCAGAAAATTTCCGCTTCTACAAAAAACTTGAAGTGTTGAGTGCAAACTATTGCGGATTAAATTCTCTGCCGTCTGACATGGGATCTCTAAGGCAATTGAAGGAAATAAATCTTCAGGGCTCTCACTTAAAAATTTTGCCATACGGGATGGGGAGCAATTCGAACTTAACTAGAATTAACTTACAGGGAAATACGGAATTACAAGAGGAAAGTATATTTGATGTAATATTTAGAAGCCCTAAAAAACATTTTTTGTGGGCAGATTTAGCAAATACAGGCTTAAAGACCTTACCTGCAAATGTACCATGGGAGAGGCTTAAATTTGTTTTGGAGTTAAGTGGTAACCATTTGAACACTCTACCCGTTGAAATGGCTAAAATGGAGTGGTTCAATATTAATTTAAGAAATAACCCTTTACCAGTCGACACTGGATTTATGGAAATGGAAATCACAAGTCGCGCTGATGCTAAAATATTCTTCCAGGAACTCGGCTATAAAACGAAGGAGCCAAAGGTTAATAGTAACGAAATGGCGATCTCTATGACTAAGGCAGTAAATTTCTTAACTCGTTATCATTCATTTGAGAAGGCTGTTAAGTATGCAAAAAAAGCTAATGAGCTGGATTCAAACGCATATAATCAGAATATTAATAGATATAGCCTGGGAATGTCTTTGTATAAAACAAAGAATTATAAGGAGGCAACTTTAGTACTAAACAAATATATTCTCCATGAAACACACATTCCATCAGGTTTAATTAACGACATCGAGTTAGCATTATCTGCTTCCTTTAATGAATTAGGACAAAAGCGCAAAGCAGCAGATATACATGCTTACTTCGCTAATAAACATTCGAAACCTCAAAGTTTTTTATATGCCGCACTGGATTTCCTGGAACTTAAAGAGATTGCATTAAGTAACAAATACCTTGATGAGGCGTCTTTGATGTCTAAAGCGGAATATGATAGGTTCCCAGGCTCCAAAGGTTTTTATATTTATGATTATGCAGAAATATTATTAATGGCAAACAAGCCTGCCCAGGTAGTTAAACTATTTAAGGAAGAGGATCCTAAGTTAACTGGCCAAAATCGTGCTTACAGAGATTATCTTGAAGCTGTAGCATCCCTAATGGTTAATCCGGATAATTATGAGCAGCTAAAGAAGGAATATTTAACCAAGCTCAACAACAATGGGAAGATGAAAGATTGGAACTACGACAACTTTAACCGTTGGGTCAAAGCTTCAGATAGGTCAAGCAAAGAGAAGGAATACCTTTATGAACTTGAAAAGCTCAATAAATAGGATGTCTCTAATAGTTTACCTCAACTTAATTGATGTTGCTTATACTAAATAATCAATCAAATATGTCGTATGCTAGATCGACTATGCTAGCGACCAAGCCTTTCCCTTTATTTGTTTCAAATCTTAAATTATGAAACAGAAAAAACTCTTAACCATTATCACATTTGCGATCTTCTGGATTCCGCAATTGCTCTTCGCTCAAAAAGGTGACCCCTTTTCAAATCTCAAACCAGGAGACTGGTTTGAAGTTCTGGTTTCAGATACCGCGCGTAAGCCGAACTCTGAAAGCTATCAATACAACATTCGATACACACTGAAAACTCTTAAAGCAGGAGGTGAAAAGGAGTACTCGCTTACCTACGAAAGAATAAGAATGATATTCTCTGTACCAGGGTCTGCACCCTTAGGTTATGATTCCTACTACCCGCCCTACAAACAAGGAATTGTGCAACAAACTATTAGGCCTAGGTTAAATGGTAGTCTTTCGAAAGACGGAAAGGTATTATCTATGATCCCAGCTGGTAAATTTGCCAATATAGAGCTCAATGAAATTGCTGTACGTAAAACCTATGGAGGCTCATCTGTAAATTTTCCGCCCATTGGTCAGGAGACAAGTTCATTCCTTACAAAATACATTTTTGAAGCACTTCATAACAATGATCCAACTTGGTCTAATGGAATGCTATACAAAGATTCAGGACTAACATTTTTGGTTACCACAGCATCATTTCCACTTCAATCAAATGTTATTATAGAAGGACAGATAAAAAACGTAAATCAGCAGGTTCGCGACTACCTGGGACTTTTTTTACCTGAAGCTGCTCAAGACTTTAAGGTCCGCGAAGACGGTAGTTTCAAATGGGCTGCACGTTTAGTCTGTGGGAATGCGGTTTCATTGAGATACCGTAATCCTTCCAAAACAATTGATGACTCTCAAGTTTTTCCGGCAGGCGTAGATGTTAAGATCGCAACGGTAGACTGGCGAATTCCTTTGTATTTGCGCCCTGGCGATACCCTTCGGATCAGTGCAGATGGTAATGATTTGATTAATACCTTAAAATTCTCAGGTAAAGGAGCTCAAGCTGCCATGCTCGGACTTAAAGTTGCAAAGGCTGATCAAGTTAAAAAAACTCCCGAAATAGATTATTCACCAAAATCGTTTTCTGCTAAAAGTTTTGATGAAGCACAAGCAGCTGATCGCTCTAACTTCATAAAGCTTATCTCAGACAACAAAGATCAAACGAGTCAAGAAGTAATTAAATTCTTAACTCAGAAATTCACTTTCGAGCAAGCTAATGCACGTCTGGACCTTCTACAGGAAACCTCATATTTACCTGAGCCAAACGCTGCAGAGGTATTCGAAGGATTTCCAGATAGGTTCTTTAGCTCAATTGATACTTTACCAGTCTTGATGGTCGAAAACACCCAGGCTGATTGGTATAAGAGATTCTTAAACAGCTTCAAATTGTATGCTACTTGGAAATCAGGTAAATTTAATGGAGGCTCATGGGGCTTTTTCCTAAATGATTATGTAACATCGTTACATTACCTAAGGCGCTTTCCGCTTTATTACTCCCTTGCAGATGCATTTGAAGATGAGATATCTTCCAGCAGTTGGCAGGAAGCACAATCTTTAAAGCCTTATTACGATGATTTTATTAAGAATTGCGCTGATACTGCCCTAACAAATTTAGTGCAAACCAAGTGGCAGGCACTCTCGAAATGGGCACCGGGAAAGCAGCTTCCATTAAAGAAAATTACGCTTGCAGATGGTTCCAGTTTAGATCTTTCTAAATTTCGGGGCAAGGTGTTAAGTGTCACTTTTAACTACCATTATCCTGATGAACTAAAACGCTTACTGGCAAGAATTAAAAAGCAAGATTCGGATAAAGTCCATTTCCTAATTATACAGTTAAAAGAAGATGGATATCCCCATTCTGCTATGGCTGACGAGCTTAAAAAGCTTCCTCAGGTTAGCTACGTCGAAGTTTCAAGAGACAATGAAGATATAGAAGATCAGGTGCTATTAACTAATTTCGACATCAAAACCTTTGTGCTTGATAAGGATCAACGCATTGTCACAGATAATATCAACGACAGTCCAAATACGCTTTCACAAGACATACCATTTGAAGAAGCAATAAAAAAGGCATTGGCTCCCAAGACAATGAGCAAAGAAGATAAGGCAGAATTGATAAAAATAATAGGATGGAGCGCAAGCTCTATCCTATTTGCAGGTTTAATGTTTTTATGGATTTATAGGGTTAGAATAGCTAACGTTAAAAGAAAAGAAGCATTAAAAAGACAGATTAAAGAGTTAGAGATTAAGGCTATCCGATCGCAGATGAATCCTCATTTTATGTTTAATGCCTTGAATTCGATCCAGTCTTTAATCAACAATCAGCAATATAAAGAAGCGAACGTGTATCTCGAAAAGTTCTCTCTATTAATGAGGAGGGTACTTAATAATTCAGGGAAGACCTTCATTAGTCTCTCAGATGAACTAAAGGCAGTTTCTCTATATGGAGAGTTGGAAAAGCTGCGGTTCGATTTTCACTTCACTATCAATATAGAAAACGAAATTAACGCAGAACTCATCGAAATCCCAGGAATGATCATCCAGCCTTTAGTGGAAAACGCAATCCTGCATGGCATTGCACAGAAGGGAACTGCTGGGAAACTAGAAATTCATATAAGCATGGAAGCCAGCTATTTAAAAATCGAAGTTAAAGATAATGGACTTGGTTTAAAAGGTGGTATCAACCATGTTCCACAAGATGGATTCGGTTTGAAATTGGTGAAAGAACGATTGAGCCTATTAAACGATCAAGGCGCAGATGGTAAATTAGAATTAAGTGCTAATTTAGGAGAGAAAGAAAGTGGCATTACCGCGACATTGACGATTCCAATAGATTAATTATTAGAATGATGAAGATCAAAAGCATCATCGTGGACGATGAGTCTAAAAGTAGAAATAACTTAAAACTCTTACTTCATGAGTATTGTCCAGCAGTGGAAGTCGTGGGGGAAGCAGAATCGGCAGCCAGAGCAATGCTGCTTATAACAGAACATCAGCCCGATTTGTTGTTCCTGGATATAGAAATGGGCGAGCTTTCTGGTTTTGACTTGTTGAAATTGCTCAATGGCAAGCAAACTTTTGAGCTGATCTTTGTAACGGCCTTCGATAAATATGGAATTCAAGCGGTTAAGGCCTGTGCTTTGGATTATTTACTTAAACCGATTAATATTCTGGAACTCAGCAATGCTGTTGATAAAGCTATCCATCAAATAGGGCCCAAGAAAGAAAACGAACGTCTAAGAGAGTTGATTGCAAATATCGACAGGAAAGACGAGGAACAGAAAATAGCAGTCCCCCTTGCAGATAAAATTGAGTTCATTGCTATTTCAAAGATTATTCGCCTTGAAGCAGAAGGTAACTACACACATTTCTATCTTGAAAATCAGAAGCATTACATGGTTTGCAAGACCTTAAAAGAATATCAGGAATTACTAGAGATGCATCAATTCATTCGCAGTCACCAATCTCACTTGATCAATTTTCGTAAGATTGCTGCCTATGTTAAAACTGATGGAGGATACATCGCTATGGAAGATGGTAGCCAGATACCAATTTCTCGTCAGAGAAGGGAAGATGTGCTTGCCAGAATATTGCGCTGATATAATCTTCGAAAAACAATAAGCCTTCCACTGCAGCCCTAATTTCTTCTGATGTTACTCCGAATTCCTTTGCGGCATAAGCAACTTCGTCGCTGTCGTTTAAGTCGATCTTACTATCGTCTCTTCCTGTTTACTTTTGTCGTCTGCCATAGTAGTTGATTTTAATTGATTACCAAAATATTTTAGAACTTAACAGCTATTGAAAGCAAATGTTTCTGGTTTAAATAGTATCTTCAATCTAACCAAAAGATAAAAATATGAAGTATCTATTAATGCTCGCCCTATCAGTTTGTTTATTTATAAATGCTAATGGTCAAGATCCGATAAATCTCCTGCAAGGAACCTGGCAAATAAGAAGTTTCAAATATAACGACGTGCAATCTACGAGCGAAACATCTCCTACTAGAAAATACAAATCCTATACTCCAACTCATTTCTCAGTACTAGAGATTGATACGGCTACTGGAGTAATTATTACGAGTATTTTTGGGAGTTATCAGGTTGCCGACAGTACTTATAGGGAAACAATATTGAACGTAAACAAAGAATCGGCTTTTATGATTGGCAAAACCTTTTCCTTTAAACTGAGTTTCAAAAATCCCAATACGCTATTGACAGTAGGCAGTTTTAATGGCGTAAATAGTGAAGAAGTTTGGGAGAAAGCTACTGCTATGAAAGGAGTCACTAGAATAGATGGTGGCAACAAACTTTCCGAATTACAGCCTCTTTATATTTTGAAGAATAAGTTAGAACAAATTAAATTCCACAGTAATATTAAAGAAGGAAAAAGCCCTTTAGCCTTTATACCCCAAGACCATATCGCATCGATAGAAGTTTTAAAGGATGCGACCGCCATAGCGTTATATGGAGCAGATGGTAGACAAGGGGTTATCATTATAACTATTATAGAAAGCGAGCAAGCGAATGTAGTCAAGTTGCTAAAGGCTGCGGGATTGATTGATTAACTATAGTCTAATAGTGTATCGGCTAATTATTCAACCACTTTTTTGTTCCGGTTATCTGTTAGGTATTTTCGAAATGGGATATCGTAAGCAATCATTACCAAATAAGCAGCTCCAACAAGCACAATTAATCCCATTACAACTATAAATGATAATTGTATTGTTTCCGGCTTATGACTTATATAATAATTCCCAAACATCCATAAGGCTGCATAATGCGTCATGTATAACGGATAGGAAATTTGTCCAGAAAATACACATATCTTTTTGAAAGCAGTTGCTAAAGTAGTACCTGCGCCTAGAGCTATCAGTAAAGGAAAGTAAAATAGAACTATCAAAGGTTCTGATATCCAGTTCCATTTCGAAAACGGTATTAAAAAGGCGATCAACAATAAAACAAATAGTCCGATAAACCCAAGTTTGTTTTTAATGATCCAATTCGAACGATAGATTAGTAAACCCACCAGAAAAGAATAAGAAAGCCGTACGCAACCATCCCAGAACGTAGGTCCGCTCCAGCCGCCCAATAAATTACCGGAACGGTAGGCTACCAAGCAAATAGCAAAGGCAGAGAGTATGGTTAACAACAGTAAGTAGGTGCGGCCCATTTTATAAAGTATAAATGCATAAACCACATTGGCTATATATTCCCAAAATAATGACCATGCAGGCGCATTGAAGCTAAATAAGTTAAAGCCACGATCTTCAATTATGGGTAAAGGAATAAGTAGTATGGAGCAAATGAAGGTTAAAATGATCTTGCCAGTGCTATACAACTCTGGATGGCCGCCAAATGGATCAAATAGGAACGCCAACAGACCTAGTATTGATCCTGCGATAACCAGGGGATGCAATCTAATTATCCTTGATCTAAGAAACCTAAGGATACCCATTTTTGCTATGCGATCGTCGTAAGCATACCCTATCACAAATCCCGAAAGGCAGAAGAAAAAATCGACAGCTAAAAAACCATGTCCGATGAAGTTTTTGCTGGGATCCGTATATACCCACTCCATAAAGTGAAACGTAACAACCGCCAGGGCGGCAACGCCCCTTAATCCATCCAGAATTTCGAAATATTGTTTCGTTTGCAAAGTTGTAGTGGTAGTTGTATGGTTGTCCATCAATTTTTATGCTTTCAGGGTGAGTCCAATAAGGCTATTGTGCCGGGACTGCTGATGCCCCAAGTTATCTAAATCAATGATGCTATCAAAATTCAAAATGAAAGGAGCCAAGGAACTGCTACACTGATCTCCGAATCATCATTTCCAGGTTCCACAAATTCATCTGGTATTAACCGACCTTTGACAATTATTTTATTTCTATTTGCGGAGTGCATCATTGCCAAATAAAGTAAAGAACCATCAGGTAACTAAAACGCTTCGTTACCTGTTGTATACCCTGCGCTGGGCTGGCCAAAAAGTCTAACATTATTTGCTCCTGAGAATGAAATAGCCGTCATCTCGCCGGCGCTGCTTGTCCTCTAGCTGATCAAGACCGCAACCTTTGTTTTTCGATTTTTTAGTTTGTATGGCTGATCAACGTTTACAGATATTCCTTTACCTAATCCTGCTGCCCCTGCCTTATAATGCCAAGGGGTATAAAGCATTTTTTTCTTTCCAGATTTAACAAAATAACCCAACTTTCCAGATCCAAGAAGTGGGCCGACCCCCGCAATCATTGGATACATGCCTCCACCTGTATTATTACGAAGGTCAACTATCCAGCCTTTCACATAATTTTTTGAATCAAATTTTCTAATTAAATTTTGGATTTCGGTTGCAAACTCCTTTTGAATAGTGCTATTGGAGGTACTTAAAGCAGGAATAATAATATGAACAATATCACCTGCAATAAACTTTGCCTCGGGCTTACTTACCACGAATGTACCTTGATCATACTTTTTAGTAACCGTTTTTGTCAATAGAAATGAATGGTTGTCGCCAGCAGCTTTAAGTTTGCTAATTAGATAGTCCGTCAACTTCGTTGCGCTGGAAAGAGAAGTCATCGTGTCTGCTCGTTGGCTTAGCACGCTGTCAATTTCTTCCCAATTTAACACATGTGCAAATGCAGAATTATTCTTAACGATCTCTATAAGCCTGTATCGATGATTTTCAATATCATATTTATGTACCTGGACTTGGGCATTCAGAGCTGAGGTACTTACAAAAAAAGGAATAAGTAATTGTGGTATTAAGAATCTCGTAAAACGTGGCATACCTAAATGATGTAAGTTGGAAGAAGATTGGTTGCATGTCAGATGATCGCGCTTTGTTCCACTGATTGGTGGTCACCTTGCGTAATTAGCCAGCTTATCCCATCTTTTGAGCATATAGCTGTATGCTTTGGCAATTAAAGGCTTTGGGGATAAGTGCGCAGGTAGCATTTTAAGTGTACACTTAAGGATTTATGTGCACACTTACCAGTTTAAGTGTGCACTTGACCTTTTTTAAATATTAAATCTGCTTTTTTTAAACAGCAGTATTGTAGGTTCGTTTAAGCAATCAACCAATGCTGCTTCTAATCATGCTACTAAATACTACTACATTTCCCTATTTCAGGACTACAAAGAAGAGCCTCACTGGTTTATTACTAGTTGCCTCTTCTACGTCCTGGCTTCGAGTCTGCTTCGAGTCTGCTATGTGTCTGCTAGCGCTCGGCCCGAAGCAAACAGCCATAAAACACATAGCAAAGCGGTATCCGAAAAGCTTCAGTACAAACCCCATATCAACGAGAGTATTTTCTCAAAAAACAAGGTTGGAGAAGTTTAGAATTAAAATAGCCGAATGCCGGGATCAATTATGCCGCCTGCCATCAATGTTCACGATTTTCTTTACATCGGTAACTTTTATCAGTTCAGAAACGCACTTTATTAAACAACGCTACTGATACACTTTCTTATTCTCTATGATTTATTAGCTTTGGAGTCGAAATACTAGAATTAAACAATGGGTCTGTTTGAACCGCTAAATGAAGTTGCTTTTGTCGCCAGCGTTGAAATTGACTTTGAAAATCGCCTCTAATACAATTTAAATAAAGAAATACAATGAATCATTGGTTAGTCAAGTCAGAGCCTTTCAAATACAGCTGGGAACAATTTAATAAAGATGGCCGTACCTTCTGGGATGGTGTGCGCAATTACCAGGCACGTAACAATCTCAGAGAAATGAAAGAAGGTGACCTAGTGCTTTTCTACCACAGTAATGAGGGGAAAAACGTAGTCGGCATCGCAAAGGTTGTTAAAGAATCATATCAGGATCCAACCACTGACGATACCAACTGGGTGGTTGTGGATCTGTCTCCTGTTGAACCGCTGAAAAATCCGGTATCGTTAGAACAGATCAAAAAGGAAGAAAGTCTTAAAGATATTTCGCTAATCAGGCAAGGAAGGCTCTCCGTCATGTCGCTTAAAGCAGAAGAGTTCGACAAGATTCTGGAAATGGGAAGCTAGCAGGCTACTCAGGAAAGAACAACGCCTTCAACTCGTGCGCGTCATTTGCTTTCATTTTGCCACCTAAGACCAATCGTAATTGCCTTCTTCTTAAAGCACCTGCAAACAACTCCTTCTCTTCATCGCTCTCTGGAATAAGTTCTGCTACAGGAATAGTCTCGTTATTTTGCCCTATGGCCACAAAAGTATAGTAGGCCTCGTTAGACTTCAGCCGAACTCCTGAAGGTATGTTTTCTGCCCAAACATCAAGTCTTACCTCAACCGAGGTAGTGAATGCGCGGGTAACTTTTGCTTCGATGGTAATTACATCGCCGAGCTTAATGGGGTGTTTAAAAGAAACATTATCCACAGAAGCGGTAACCACAATTCTATTGCAATGCTTTTGAGCCGAGATCGCAGCGGCAATGTCCATCCAGTGCAAAAGCCTTCCGCCCATCAAATTATTAAGCGTATTGGTATCATTAGGCAGTACCAATTCATTCATAATGGTAAAAGATTGGCTGGGGTTCTTTACTTTAAGACTCATATTAATTTAGCGCTTCACGTTATTAATGTTTGTAAATCCTATCAGTTCCTCCCAACGGGAGCCTGGTTTACGGTAATACACGAAGACTTGATAGGTATTGTTTGTTTCAAAGAAAGAAGCTTCAAAAACAGTTTGGTCAATCTTGCCGGTATCTTTATCCAGCCAGACATATTTGTAGTCGTACAGTCCTTGTTTCAGCGTAATGTTCCCAAAAAAGCGTTTTCTTCCCGCATCATAAGTAAGCTTGTTACTTTCGTTCAAAACGTAATTATTAAATCGTCCCACTACATAAGCCGCGCCATTTTTTGTGGGCGGGAGCGAGTTCAACGTAAAGGAAACTCCTGCATAATCTGCATCTGTGACCGGCTCTCTCCCTTCATTGTTTCTAATGAAGAAAGCTCCGTTCTCATCTATCAGATTACTATACTTTGCTTTACTCGCTGCCGGATCTTGGAAAAGAATGACATTGATGATCGAATCTTTAATGATGTCCTGCACGTTTTCTGCCTTATACCGCAGACTTCTCATGTCAAATTTCCTAAACTCATTTCCTCCGGGAAAATCATTGGTGTTCAAATCATTGTACACCAAAACGCCTGGCTTAATAAAAGAAGGTTTAGTATTGGTAATTGCTGTTAGAGGATCCGCATTCTGCATTACTACAGCCTTTACGTCGGTGTAAGCATTTTGAATTGCTATTTTATGGAAGATGGTAAAGTTGAGCTTCTGATTACTAAACCGTAAGGATACTTGCGGACTTGGTACAACATCCGTTGCGACATTGACAATGTTTTCTACTATAAAGAATCTTTGGGAGATTACTGGTTTTTTAAGGTTACCATCTTCATAAACTTTCAGCAGGTAGTTTCCTGAGACCTTAGGCTTGATCTGTGTGTTGGGTATCTTGAGTTCGTAGTGTGTGAACTTCTGTAGGGTGCCAAATGAATATTTAAAGTCCTGTATTCTGTCTTCCGATAGGCTCTCCAGGAAATCCATTGTAGAAAGACGAGAAGGTTCCCAATCGGAAGTACAATGCTCAATGGCATACCAATAGATCTTACTGCCACCATTAAGGTCATCGAACGAAAAGATCAGTTGCTCATTTGAATTCAGCGTAATGATTGGAATAGATTGCTCTTTTTGCGCATTGTAACATTCTACCGTTTTAATATTCGGTTGGTAGATTTTGTTTTCATAGACAAATTGCTGTTGTGCAACAGCAATTTGGAGATTTAATAATAGAAGTAGAAAGCATGTAAAGCCTTTCATCTCTACTTACCTTCCAGGTCCATGATATCAGATGCAAGATCTTCCCATGTAGTCTGAGCAGTATCAAGCAGATTCTTCGATGCCAGGTAGCGTTTGTTTGCTTCAGATAATTTGCTGGAATCCGAGTAGGTCTTTTCATCAGCAATCTCCGACTCTATAGCTTTAACCTGATTCTCAAACTCTGAGATATCTGTCTCAATCTTTTTAAGCTGATCGTTCAGCTTTTTCAATTGCTGTTGAAGATTTGGAGTAGAAGGCTTATCATCAACTACTTTCTTAACCTCTTTATCTGGCCTCACTGGCACAGGAGTAGGGGTTGCTGGTGGTCTTTTACTATTCCATTCTTCGTATTCAGCATACGTTCCAGGGTATTCTTTAATGTCTTTGTCTTCAATGAACCAAATTTTATTGGCCACATTGTCTAAGAAATACCTATCGTGAGAAACTGCTATAAATGTACCTTCATATTGCGTCAAGGCCTGAATCAGAATGTTTACCGATTGGATGTCCAGGTGATTCGTAGGCTCATCTAGGATCAGGAAGTTTGAATCCGTTGTAAGAGATTTAGCCAGGGCAACCCTTGATTTCTCTCCTCCGGAAAGTACGCGTATCTTTTTGAATACATCATCTCCCGTAAATAGGAAACAGCCTAAAATGCCCCTAAGCTCAGTGTCTGTATGCTTTGGTGCAAAAGCCTGAAGCTCTTCTAGTATGGTGTTTTCTAAATGCAGTGATTCTAACTGGTGCTGAGCAAAGAAAGTGGTGGTCACATTATGACCAGTTTCACATTTCCCCTCAAAGCTTTCTGCGCCCGCAATAATTCTTAGCAGGGTAGACTTACCTTTTCCATTCGCACCAATCAAGGCAATCTTATCTCCTTTTTCAATAAGTCCATCAGCATTCTCTAGTATCTCAATATTTGGATAGCTTTTGTTAGCTTCGTCGACTTTGATTACGTGCCGACCAGATGGTTTAGAGAACTTGAACTGGAAGTTTACGGTAGGGTTATCGTCATCCACATCTTCTACACGCTCCATTTTATCCAACGCTTTCATGCGGGATTGCGCCATTTTAGCTTTCGAAGCCTTTGCCCTAAAGCGCTCAATCAGGCGTTCTTCCTGCTTAATCTTAGCCTGCTGATTTTTAAATTCACCTTTCTGGATTTCACCTCTCAGTGATTTTTCTTCTAGATAGAAACTGTAGTTGCCGGAATATGGTGTCAGTTTTCCTTTGCGCGATTCAACAATCTTGTTCACTACTTTATCCAGGAAGTACCTATCGTGGGAAACGATTACAATAGCACCTTCAAAACTACCTAAATAAGTTTCCAGCCATTTGATGGAGGGTAAATCCATGTGGTTTGTAGGCTCATCCAGTAATAAGATATCTGGAGTTTGTAATAGAATCTTCGCAAGCATCACACGCATTCTCCATCCACCGGAGAAGGTGTTCAATGGCCTGTGCTGATCTTCTGTGCTAAACCCTAGACCTGCAAGGATCTCATTTGCTCTATATTCTATGCTGTAACCATCTAAAGCCTCAAACTCTTGTTGCTTGTCGCTGAGTTTATATAAGACATCTTCAGAATAGTCGGTCTCAATTTGCTTTAGGAGTATTTCTATTTCATCATGAAGCTGGTTCTGGCGTTCAAATGCCTCCATTGCAACATGCAGAATGCTATGATGTGAATCGTAAGAAAGTAAATCCTGATTCAGGTAGCCTATTTTCAAGTCTTTCGACATAGAAATGCTGCCTGAAGATGGCCCATATTCACCAACAATTATTTTTAAAAGTGTAGATTTTCCCGTTCCGTTGGCACCAATTAGTCCAACCCTATCTCCTGGTTTAATATGCCAGTTTGCCTCGTCGTATAAAGCTCTGGAGCCTATAAGGAATGTTAAGTCGTTTATCGAAATCATGTGATTGCAAAAATACAAACAAATGTGCATTTTTGGCATTAATTAATTCCTTCGTTCCATGTACCGTCTTATTAAACCGATATTCTTCAAATTTGACCCCGAGAAAGTTCATTATTTTGTTGTAGAACGTTTAAAATGGTTCCATGAGCGCTTTCCATTAGGTCAGACTATTTTGAGAAGTAGCTTCGATGTGAAGATAAAAGGCCTGGAACGTGAGGTTTTCGGTATCAAGTTTAAGAACCCGGTTGGCTTAGCTGCGGGATTCGATAAGAACGGAGAATACATTGAAGCATTGAGCGATATCGGATTCGGTTTTATTGAGGTTGGTACCGTAACTCCACTACCTCAACCCGGTAACGATAAGCCAAGAATGTTCCGTCTGGAGGCCGATAAGGCCATTATTAATAGGATGGGCTTCAACAATAAAGGGGTAGACACCCTGGCAGAGCGACTAAGGCTATTAAAAAGTAAGAATACGGAGATTGTTATTGGGGGTAACATTGGCAAGAACAAGAGTACCCCAAATGAAGATGCGGTTAGCGATTATATCAAGTGTTTCGACAGGCTTCATGAGGTGGTTGACTATTTTGTAGTAAACGTAAGCTCTCCGAATACGCCTGGCTTGAGAGCGCTTCAGGAAAAGGAACCTTTAATGGATTTACTGAATACCTTGGAGCAACGTAACCAGCGGAACCCGGTTAAACGCCCCATTCTCTTGAAGATAGCTCCTGATCTTACCAATGAGCAGCTGGATGATATCGTAGAAATTGTTCTTGAAACTGGTATCGCAGGGGTAATCGCAACTAACACTACAATAGATCGAAACGGACTTTATTCCGAGGAAGCTGTTGTTAAGGAAGCTGGCGGTTTAAGTGGGAAGCCACTTACACAGCGATCTACGGAAGTAATTCGGTATCTGTCTCAGAAATCAAATAAGGCTTTCCCAATTATTGGCGTAGGAGGGATTCACTCTCCTCAGGATGCGATAGACAAACTGGAAGCAGGTGCTTCGCTTGTTCAACTTTATACTGGTTTTATCTACGAAGGCCCCGGATTGATCAAAGCAATTTGCAAGGAACTGGTTAAACAGCCGTGATATTACCCCACAAAAAAGCCCTTCTACATCGTAGAAAGGCTTAAATCTTAAAACTTAAGATATTATGCTTTAGCAGTAAGCTGATCCAGGATCGCATTGTTTTGAGCCAATTGATCTTTTGTAGATTGTCTTGAGCGATTACCTAACTCGATGTTAGTCGCTAGTTTCAAGTTTTTTACGTCTAACTTTGCAAATGTTTTATTTCTTCTGTCTTTTCTTTTTAGTCTTGTAACTGCCATGTTAATTTTTTTTATTTAAATATTTAAATCTGGAGGTCGAGAGCGGATTCGAACCGCTGTAGGAGGTTTTGCAGACCTCTGCCTAGCCACTCGGCCACTCGACCCTGTTAAAATTCAGGCTGCAAAAATAGTAATTATTACTTACTATGCAATTTATTTCTGCAAATTTCTGCTGATATCAGAACAAATTATAGCTGCAGAAATGGCAACGTTCAATGATTCGGCAGCCCCAACCCTCGGTATCGTTACTGGATCGGTGATAAAAGCCTGTACCTCTTCACTTATTCCCTGACCTTCGTTTCCAAGGATCACTAGTCCCTCGCCACCCCATTCTGTCTGGTACATGCTTTTTCCTTCCAGTAAGGCGCCGAATACCTTTATCTCATTATCAGCTAAAAAAAAACTAAGATCCTGATAAAACACTTTCACACGAGCAAGAGAACCCATGGTAGCTTGTGCCGTTTTTGGATTATAAACCTCAACAGTGTTTAGTGAGCAAACAATGTACTTGAAGCCAAACCAATCTGCGGTTCTAATTATCGTTCCCAGATTACCCGGGTCTTGAACTCCGTCAAGAACTAAGGTGAAGGATCCTTTCAAGTTCTCGGCATTCAAATTCTCAGCTTCGGGGATATAAATAAGCGCTAAAATCCCTTGCGGCGTTTGTAACGTACTAATCTTGTTCAGTTCAGCGTTGTTTACTTCAAATAACTTTATATTTGCAGGCAAAGCAGGGAGTAAAGACTGGTATTGAGCAAGATAGTATATGCTGTGGATCTTAAAAGGTGAGTCAATAAATTCTATAATGGACTTTATTCCTTCAACGATGAATATCCCATTTTCTTTACGGTACTTTTTTTGATGTAACGATTTTATAAAACTTAACTGAGACTTTGAAAGCATATTTTCCTTGTAAACAAAACACCTTTTATCCTGCAATATTACTATTTATTCTCCTCTTTATATCCGCATGTTCTTCAACAAAGTATATTGCGGACTACCAGTCGATTGTTAAGAAGGTTAAAATAGATAGCGTGGACAAACAATTTGAGGAAGAGGCACTAAACTATATTCAGAAAGACATCAGGCCTACATCTACCATCGGGATTAACGTAATAATTTATAACATCTTTAATACCAAAGATGGTAAGTATAAAACTACAGGGATTAAGCCACTCGGTACTCCGCCTCCAATTTTGGACAGTGCCCTTGTAGAAATCTCCAGAGATCAGATACAAAAGTTCTTAATTAGCAAAGGCTATTTTAAGGCTAAAGTAACTTCTGCAATTGACGCCAAGAACCAGAAAGCTAAAGTTAGATTTAAGGCAAATCAAGGCCCTTCCTTTTCTATTAACAAAATAGCCTATAAAATCACTGATAGCGTAACCAAGGATACTTATTTAAAAAACAAATCACTATTTACGCATTTCAAAGAAGGTATGCGCTATGACGACGATTCCCTTTCGTATGAAAGAGATCGGATCTACCAAGTAATGAAGGAGAACGGTTACTTTGATTTTGCCAGACCGTACGTGAAGTTCGAGCTTGATACTAACTTGAATTCTAGCAAAGTTAATGTATCTCTTTTGATCGACAATCCTAAAGATAAAGCTGCACACCAAAAATATACCATTGGCGAATCCAGCCTGATCATCGCGCAAGATGCTGAGGGTTTTCAAGGGCCGATGGATAGCCTTCTTAACGATGCTGGCAAGATTTCCCGGTTGTATAGGGGTCTTCGATACACAGACCTTTCTGGTAAGTTTAGAAGGGGTCCGATCGCACGCTACAATTTTCTTCAGGATTCCACAACCTATGATATCAGAAATGAAACGCTGACCTACGATAGGATGTATGAACTAAACGTGTTTAAGAATGTTAAAATTGATTACGCAAAAGCCCAGGATAGTTCCTATAAATTGCTGCCAATAATCCAGCTTATCCCTCAAAAAATTATGAGTAATAGGGTAGAAGGAGAAATTCCTTTTAATGGCGGTACCGTAGGCTTTACGCTAAGTAATACCTATACCAATAATAATTTGTTTAGGGGAGCAGAACGTTTTGAATTCCAAATTAAAGGAGGCTTGCAGTCCCGTATTGGAAATGGTACCTCATTGCTCAGTGATATTTACCAAAGAGACTTTTCGTTGAGTTCTAATATCAGCGTACCCCGGTTAATGTTACCATTCATATCTGCCAGACCAGGAAGAAGGGGGGGGATGCCACATACCGTTTTTTCTACGAGTTACGCCTATGCGTTACAAACAAATTTTTTCCAGCGTCATGTATTCCTAAATTCCGTAACGTACGAGTTTGTGGAGTCTAAGTCAAAATACCATTCCATTACGCCCTTAAATTTCGAGTACAGATTAGGTAATCTAAGCAGCAACTTATCAGATAGCATTATCCAGAACAATCAATACTATGTTAGGCTTTTAAGCAGAAAAGACATCACCTTGGGAATCAAATACACGTATTCTTTGAATTCTGATAAGCTGCTAACTAACAGTAACTTCATCTATTTTAGGGGCAATATGGATCTTGCTGGTAACCTATTGCAGCTTGCTTCTAAACTTTCGGGAAATAAGCACGATCCCAAGTCTGGTGATTTCGCTGAGATATTTGGCTTGCCATTCAATCAATACATACGTCCTGAAGTCGATGTAAGGTGGTACAAAGGTCTTGGGGGAGAAAAACAAATAGTAACCCGGATAAACGCAGGCGTGGGTTTTGCTTACGGTAATTCGACAGCAATGCCATTTGAGAAACTCTTTTTTGCCGGTGGTTCGAGTGGGGTGAGGGCTTTTCAAGCGAGAACTTTAGGGCCAGGAAATTATAATAGAGGTATTAGTATACCGGATTCTGCAACCAGAAGGTCTCTTTTCGGTATAGATCAACTAGGCGATATGCATATCGAAGCCAACTTGGAGTACAGGTATCTTTTGTTGAATAAGTTCTTTGGTGCCAAACTAAAAGGGGCAGTATTTCTTGATGCTGGAAACGTTTGGAATATCTCAAGTAATAACGCAGAGTCTTCCACTAAATTTGACCTCGCCAAGCTAGGAAATCAGTTGGGTATCGGTACCGGTGCCGGATTTAGATATGATGTACAGTACTTTGTGTTCCGTTTTGATGTCGGCCTTAAGCTCAAGGATCCGCAGTTTCAGGGTTCAGAACAATGGGTGATCAGCAAGCTTTTTAGCGGTGGTAAGGAGTTTAAGCGAGCTTACAATGCCATGAACAGTCCAATGCAATACCGTTTTCTTCAATACAACTTCGGTATAGGAATGCCTTTCTAAAAAGCGCTTTTCAAACCATCGAATATGGTCTCGAAGAATGTTCCAAGGCTCAAACCGTTGCTATGATTGAAGTATATAAAGATCAAAAATAGAATGACCGCTACAATGAGGAATTTTCTAAATAGGAAGGCAATTGCAAAAAGGATAACCGGAAATAGTACAAGCCACAAACTATTAAAAGCATAAGGAGTTAGGTTTCCATCTTTTTTATAAACATAGAAAAGCTTGCTATGGGGCCCCTGGTCATTTTCATGTTTGATGTATACAAAAGCAGAGCTTTCTAAAGGAAGTGGCAAAACCGCTACCCCATCGCTAAACCTAACTTCCTGGGTAAAACCACTAACACTGAATCTATAGAGGCCATTAATTTCCTCAATAGGGTTGTTCAATGAATCTGTGGCAATAATCGCGAGCTTGCTGTTTTTCAATAGGCTCTCCTTCACTATAAAGTTATTGATGTCTGAATTTTGTGCGTAACTGTATATAGATGCCGTAAGCAGCAAAATTAATAGGCGTATTCTTTTCATCCCCAATGGTATTTATTCTATTGATCGCTTGTTATAGATCAGGTATCCCAAATGTAGTAAAACGCCGTTTCTTTTTATCGGGTCGTCGTAGATATTATAACTGAAGCTAATAGGACCCACGGGAGTGTGATAAACCAGCCCTGCTGTAGCAGCATAGTGCCATTTGCCTAAAGACGAGGAATGGCCAACACCCTGAAAGCCAACTTTCTCAAACTTTTCATAAGGTAAAAAAACATAGGCTTCTGCCCTAAGCTCGAGGTGTCGCCGTAAACTGAAAATATTTTTAATGCCTCCGGCCAGATAACTTGTGGCCCTGAAGTTTTGCAAAAAGAGTGAGCGACTGTCCTGTAAGGGATAAAAAGCTGGAGCGGACAATAGCGTGGAATAGTAACTTGAGAACAGCGGTTGATTCGAGAAAACTGCTTCGGCAAGGTAACCTAACGAATACCTCCGCTTTTGAAGGAAGTAGTTTTCATCACTAACCTTGATATTAAACCATTGCCGATATTTGCTATCCACTACAAGTTTATTTACAGGCATTGCCATGACTAAACTTTGGCTGGAGCCAATACCGCCAGATTGAAAACTCTCCCTGCCCGCGTAAAAGTTCAGACTCAATAGTAAATTTCTTCCTTTACTGGGATATTGCTTTCTGTTGAAATTATACTTTTCAAAGGAGAGTGTCGATCTCGATGCATTTAAAATTGTTTTATCTAATTGATCACCAATTGCATACTTGTCAGTTGGACTATATTCATCGCCGTTATTGATAAATGAAGTTCCTAAACTTATTCTGGCATTTCTGTTAAGTGGCATACCGAGTAAAACTCCAATTTTCCTGTCGGCCTGCTCAATATATGTTGGATGCGGATTTTCTATGAAAATGGAACTGGTATTGTAGTAATCGAAGTGGTTATAGGTAAAATCGGCGGCCAGAAATAATGGTAGTCTTGATGGATAATCTACCCGTCCACTAAGCTGTACTGACTCATAAAATCTACCTGAATATAAATTGGTTCCAAAGGTGTAAGACTTCTTATTCAGGTAGTTGTACTGTAATCCCAGGAATACATTACTAATTGGTCTAGTTGAGATATTCCCTCCAAAATCAACTGTAAAGCTTTTTTGAGGTTTCGCAACGATTTCAAAATTATAGCTGTCAGATACCGGGTTATAACTGATCTTCGGATAAACCGTTTCAAATGTTTCATCGGCAACAAGCTTGTAATATCCTTGCTTGATATCAGCGAGATCAAAGGTTTTTTGATCTCGCTTAAATAAGCGCTCTACATACTTTTTCTGTTGTGTATTTACGCCTGAAACCGTAACACCACTAAATACAAGGTTTGGTTTTTTGCTGTTAAAGCCATTTCTTTTCGCAATTAATGCCTCATCTGAAACCCGCCTTCTAATTCGTTTCTTTATCAGGGGCATTTCAGCCATCGTAGCATCGTATCCCTTTTTGATCAGATCCGCTACCGGATTAAAGTTAGACACAGAGTATCCGCTGAGGTCAGGCTGAATATAAACTCCATTTTTACCGATCAAGGTAGAGTCCGACTTTGATAAAAACATGAAGACCATCAACCTGCTCATTAAACGTTCATCATTGCTTTTTGGATATTCGTTAAAAATCTTTGACGATACATTGGAGCCGATCATGACATCAGGATCGAAGCTTTTTTTCATCACATCGGCAGGAAAATTGTTGTATAAACCACCGTCAAATACATACTTGTCTTCCAGTTTTATTGGCCTGTAGATCAAGGGGACAGTCATTGTGGCCCGAACTGCCTCTGCAAGACTTCCTTTGCTTACGGTAATGCTGGTTTGCGAAAGTACATCAGACACCATGCACCTGAAAGGTACAAAGAGGTTGTCGAAGTTGTCCTTGGAGATCGCTGAGGCCTGAGAGAACAGCTCTAATAGGGCAAAGTTTAACGGAATATCATTAACCAAATTTGAACGTACACTAAGTCTCAGATTAGTGTCTACCGATAATTTCGCTGTTAGAATCGAGGGGTTAATGCTTTTTTTCTGAAAGAAAAACGAATAATCGCTGGTATACCTGCCACCAACCCAATCCTGAAAATCTTCACTCAAGGCAATTTTTTCTATCTGAGCAGGGGAATATCCTGCAGCATACATTGCCCCAACAATCCCGCCCATTGATGTTCCTGTAATGTAATCTATCGGGATGTTGTTTTCTTCTAAAGCTTTCAGAATTCCAATGTGCGCGATTCCTTTTGCCCCACCTCCGCTAAGAACCAAACCAACCTTCTGCGCGTAAGCTTTATTTACGCTCAAAAAGAGCAGTAGGTAAAGGAAATATCTTAAAGATCTCACTTTCCTAATTTACGATTTTTTACCATACAGAGAATTAGTTAGTTCATCCGCATGATGGTATAGGTCAAAACTGTAGCATAACTCACCCACAAAAAATAAGGAATAAAAATTAAGCCCGCTGTTTTGTCGATCTTGTAGAACGCTACACCATTTATACCTATCATGGCTAACAATGCCAGGATTTCATAAAATGCCGCATCAATCTGGTGAGCATAGAAAAAGAAGAAAGACCACATCAGGTTAAGCAATAGCTGTATCGCATAAATTGCAATAACCCGCGGTAGGTGATCAACTTGCTTTCTCCGTTGCCAAACCAAATAAGAAGCGATTCCCATTAGCACAAACAGCGTAGTCCAAACCGTTGGAAAAGCCCAATTCGGAGGTGTAAAAGGCGGCTTTTTGATAGTTAAATACCAAGTTTTCACGGATTCCTGGGTAAGCAGACTCCCTAAAGCACCAATGCTCATCGGGATAAATATATTGATTACCAATGCCGGAAAGCTGAATTTTGCTGATTGCTTTGCTGAAACCATAGTTCTCTTTTTTTAATATAGACTGCAATATAGGAAACCAATATTATTTCTAGATTTATAGTATCAATAAGCTATAAATAAACCTTATAAAGAGAAATACGTGGAATACGCAAGACTAAGAGTTGGCCTTTTTGGAGTTGGCCTAGAAGCCTATTGGGAGCAGTTTGATGGTTTGAAGGATCGGTTAAACGGCTATGTTCAACAGATGGCTGAAAAATTAACTGCATCGGATGTCGAAGTGGTAAACCTCGGATTGATAGACACGCCTGAAAAAGGCCTTCAGGCAGGCCATAACTTTAGAAAGGAGGATGTCGATATCCTATTTTTATACATCACAACTTATGCCTTGTCTTCTACAATTTTACCGGTGGTTCGACGGGCAAAAGTTCCCGTAATTGTTCTAAACCTATCTCCTGAAGCAAGTATCGACTATACCAACTTTAATAAGATGGGTAACCGTACCAGTATGACAGGAGCGTGGTTGGCGAATTGTTCTGCCTGCTCTGTTCCTGAAATAGCCAACGTATTTAAGCGATCGAATATACCCTTCCATCAGGTAACAGGTGTGCTGAATGAAGATCCACAATCATGGACTCAAATTCAAGAATGGTTGGAAGCGGCCAAAGTTGCAAACGTGATGTCGCACAATAGGCTTGGGCTAATGGGAAATTACTACGGTGGGATGCTTGATATTTACGCTAACCTTACTTTGCAATGTGCAACATTTGGAGGGCATATAGAGATTCTGGAGGTTGATGAACTGTCGCAAATCAAAGCAGGTGTAAGCCTGGAAGAAATAGGAGCGAAAGTGTATGAATTCAACCAGACCTTTGAGATTCAGGACGATTGCTCTGGTATAGAGCTCGAACGTGCCGCAAAAACTGCCGTAGCATTAGATAAGCTCGTTTTGAAACACAATCTGGGCTCAATTGCATATTATCATAAAGGAACCGGAAATTACCAGAATGAGGATACCATGAGTGCTGTGATTTTAGGCAATTCCTTGCTCACTGCGAGGGGAATTCCCGTGGCAGGAGAGTACGAGGTCAAGAATGCTCAAGCGATGAAGATCATGGATATCTTTGGCGCCGGTGGCTCTTTCACGGAATATTATGCAATGGATTTTAAGGATGATGTCGTATTGATGGGGCACGACGGACCTTGTCATGCTGGTATAGCTGAGGGTAAGATTAAGGTTAAACCTTTGAAAGAGTACCACGGTAAGGTTGGCTCAGGGTTGTCTGTGGAAATGTCTGTCAAGCATGGTTCGGTTACCCTGTTATCAGTAGTTGAAACTGTAGATGGAAAAATCATTTTCTTAGTGGCAGAAGCGGAGTCGGTATCAGGCCCTATTCTTGAAATCGGAAACACCAACAGCAGATATAAATTTAGTATTGGGGCCCGTGCGTTCGTCGACAACTGGAATGCTCATGGCCCCGCCCATCATTGTGCAATCGGAACAGGTCATATCTCCGCAAAAATCACTAAATTAGGATTGTTGATTGGTGTAGAAACCATCTGTGTCTGCTAAAAAAAACATAAAGTACATCGTTGTAGTACTATGTTTAGGCATCGGTTCCCCCTTTTTTTTACAACATCAGACTTTATGTAAACCCTCCTCAATAACATCCTCCTTCCTTACTTTGGCAGCTTTGCATGGAGGGAAATACAATTGGTAGATACAAAAGGCAGAGAAAGCCAAGGCTTCCGGCGACGTTGCTTTCTCGAACAGCTATAAGGCAGAATTTGGTTTGTAATTATAAATTCCAGGATATATTATAATTGAAACCTTAACCGTGGCCAACTGTTAATAAAGTAATTAAAAAGATTTGTTATGGAAACCAAGAATATAAATAACTCAAAAGAGCCTATCAATGATGATACTAAGTTTGAGAATTCGGATATAGATCCTGGGTTTTCAGGACATCAGGAAGATAGCGAAGAATTAAAGGGGGAAGAAGATGAACGTGCACATAATATTGATTCGGATATTAGTATTAAAGAAATGCGTGAAGGAAAGAAGGATGGAGATAATAAAGAAATCGTAGCTGGTTCCCGTTAATAATGTCGATTCACAAACAGACTGGGTTACTTGACTTTATTAAAAATAAAAAGATCTTTAAAAATCCATTTACCTTCCTGAAGGTTGCCTCTTGCGATAACGAATTGATTTGTACTTCGTTTTTCGTAAAGTATGCGTAATTCTTCACCCTCTTTCTGGAATACTGCACGGTCTTTACTTGATTCGACAAAAGCATATCGGTCTTGCTTATCTTTTTCCTCAGAACCTATCAAGCCAGGTTGAAAGTGTTTTACAAGAGATACAAATCCTTTTTCTTGTCGTTCATAAGCCAGCATCTCATAGAGTGCAGCTTTTCCGTCTTTCATAAATCGCATAAAACCAAGTATATTACCGTTTTCCGGAGCGAGCCATACACCATCTATCGATTGTCCGTCTGTCGTTTTTGCCTTCCAATGACCTTCGATGAAGCTTACGTCGGCGACTGATCCCGTTTTTACATCGGTTTGGGCATATGACTTTAGGTTGAAACAGGTAACGAGTACGATAGAAAAAGTTATAAGGTATTTCATGACATTAAATTATAATTGGTTCTAGGTCAATATACAAAATCCCTTGAAAAATTGCGCATTTTTTCAAATACTTTTTGTTTGTCAGGACATGACATTTGCTTAGGGTTGGAGGGTCTATCTGATATAAAATTCTTTCAACCAATTCTATGTTCGAGGAACAAATCTCAGGACAGTGCATGATGGCTTTGTCGAAAATTTTATGGATACTAGTAAAGTTAAAAATTCAATTATTTTAAAGCCTAACCAATTATGAACCAGCAGCTAAACAGGCTCGTAACCTTAATGAGCGTAATCTTATTGTGCAATCTTCCAGGCAACGCAGTTGCGCAAAAGCTCTCTCTCTACGATTTAAAGGTGGAGCACATGGTAAATCCACTCAATATTGACAATCCAATGCCTCGTTTTAGCTGGAAAATCAATTCTGGAGTAAAAAATACGCTACAAACTAATTATGAAATCAAATTAGGTAAAAAAGCTACCATCGGGAATAAACCTTTTTGGTCTACTAATAAGGGTGTCGACCAGTCTGTATTGGTCCCTTACTCCGGACCTGAACTAGGTTCTAAAACAAAATACTTCTGGCAAGTGCGCATAAAAGATAACCATGGCAATACCTCTCCTTGGTCGGCAGTACAACATTTTCAAACGGGTTTAAAATCCGCAGATTGGACTGCTAAATGGATTACTGTTGAAGGTAAAGATACTTCGAAGATTAGTCCGCTGTTTAGAAAAGAGCTTTCATTATCGAAAGCTATCCGGTCGGCCATGATTTATATAACTGCCAAAGGTCTGTACGAGGCCAATATTAACGGTAAACGTGTGAGCGACTATTATTTCGCACCGGGATGGACCAGTTACAGGAAGCATTTACAGTATCAGGTTTATGATGTGACTAGCTCCCTCAAGAAAGGAGAGAATGTAATTGGCGTTACTTTAGGAGATGGATGGTATAAAGGCAGGATCGGTTTTGGTGGTCAGCATAATTTCTATGGAGACACCAGGGCGCTATTGCTTCAGCTGGAAGTGGAATATACAGATGGAACCAGAGAAACTATCAATAGTGATGGAAGTTGGAAAAGCAGCAACGGACCGATCTTGGCCTCTGACGTTTATGACGGAGAGACTTATGATGCCCGACGTGAGAAGAAGGGCTGGACCGTTACTGGTTATCAGGAAGATGCTTCCTGGAAAGCAGTTAGGGTCATAGAGAAAGGCACAGAACAATTGGTGGGTATGAGTGGACCATTGGTTAAGAAACATGAAACCTTTAAAGCGCTGAAGATCTTTAAAACGCCGCAAGGAGAAACTGTCGTTGACTTCGGACAAAACATGGTGGGTTGGGTGATGTTAAAGGCAAAAGGCCCGGCAGGTACAAAAATTACGTTGAGTCATACCGAAGTTCTAGACAAGGCTGGAAATTTTTATCAGGAAAACCTTCGTTCGGCGAAAGCGCAGGATCACTATATTTTAAGTGGCAATGAAGAGCAGGTTTTTGAGCCACACTTTACTTTCCAAGGATTCAGATATGTAAGAGTTGATGGTTATCCAGGCGAATTAAAGCTTGAAGACTTAACTGGCGTTGCATTGTATTCTGATATGGAAGCGACAGGTAAATTCAGTACTTCTAACGCTTTGTTGAACCAATTACAACATAACATCCAATGGGGACAAAAAGGTAATTTCGTAGATGTGCCTACCGATTGTCCGCAGCGTGATGAGCGCTTAGGATGGACTGGTGATGCTCAGGCATTCGCAGCAACGGCGGCTTATAACATGGATGTATCTGGATTTTTCACTAAATGGCTTAAAGATGTTAAAGCTGACCAAACGCCAACCGGGGCTATTCCTCATGTAGTACCAAATGTTATAGACGACGGTCAGAGTGGTGCTGCCGGATGGGCAGACGTGGGCACCATAATTCCATGGGAGATGTACGTATCTTATGGAGACAAAAGAATCTTGGAAGTTCAATATGAAAGCATGCAGAAATGGGTCGGTTTTATCTCGTCACGGGCTAAGAACAATCTATGGAATTCAGGCTTCCATTTCGGAGACTGGTTGTTTTACCGTCCAAACGATGACAATGACGGTCGGTCAGCTGTGACCGACAAGTACATGATTGCTCAAACATTCTATGCACATTCGACACAGTTATTGATAAATGCAGCCAACGTTTTGGGTAAGAAAGAGGATGTTGAAAAGTACAGTAACCTATTGCAAGATATTAAGTCTGCTTATGTTAAGGAATACATGACTCCCAATGGAAAATTGGTATCCAATACGCAGACTGCGTATGTTCTGGCATTGCAGTTTGATATGCTTCCGGATAACTTAAGGCAGCAGGCTTCAGATCGTTTGGTTGCCAATGTGAGGGACTATGGTAACCACCTGACTACCGGTTTCTTGGGGACGCCTTATTTATGCCATGTGCTCAGCAGATTTGGTCATGAAGATGTTGCCTATGACCTTTTAATGCAAGAAAGTTATCCGTCATGGTTGTATCCTGTAAAAATGGGAGCAACAACGATTTGGGAAAGATGGGATGGCATTAAGCCTGATGGAAGTTTCCAGACGCCAGACATGAATTCTTTCAATCATTACGCTTATGGTGCGATAGGAGACTGGATGTATAAAAACGTAGCGGGGATCAATGTGGTCCCTTCTTCGCCTGGTTATAAAGAAATACTGATTAAGCCTATCCCTGGAGGAAAACTTACAAGTGCATCTGCTGAGCTTAATACTTCCTACGGAATGGTTAAATCATCATGGACACTTGTCGATGGGCTATTCAAATTAGATGTCACCGTTCCTGCAAACGCAAAAGCAACGGTCGTGCTACCAAAAAGTGGTAAAAAGGAGGAGATCGGTTCTGGCAATTATCACTTTGAATATAAGTACTAAATACCTTAACATTGTATAACACCCGAATACACAAGATGAAACCTAATTTACAGAAAACCTTAAATGCTTTGCTGCTATTTGCTGGTGTTGCTTTTTCTGCACAGGCATACGGCCGGGCGCAAACTGAACCTATTGATCTGCAAACTGAGCATCTGGTTTCCCCTTTAGGAATAGATGTTGCTAGTCCGCGTTTATCCTGGATGATGAAGGATGTGCGTCAAGGTGCAAAACAATTGGCTTACAGAGTTTATGTAGGTAAGGACTCCTTGGAGGTAGTGAAGAAAAAAGGCCTGTCCTGGGATTCGGGCAAACTACTATCTGCCAATAGCCTTGTTGTTTACAAAGGCAAACTTTTAGAGCCTTATACTAAATATTATTGGTTGCTGGAGATCTGGGGCAAAGATGGACTTACTAACTCTTCAACAGCGGTTTCTAGTTTTGAGACTGGGTTGATGTCGATGACTAACTGGAAGGGTTCATGGATCACGGACAATAATGGAATTGAAGTTAAACCCGCGCCTTATTTCAGAAAGGTATTTTCTGCAGAAAAAAAAATCAAATCTGCAAGAGCTTACATCGCTTGCGGTGGTTTGTATGAGCTGTATCTTAATGGTAAAAAGGTTGGAAACCATCGAATGGATCCAATGTACACACGTTTCGACAGACGTACATTATATGTTACCTATGATGTGACATCCCAACTACAGAACGGAAAAAATGCTGTAGGTGTACTATTGGGAAATGGCTGGTACAACCACCAATCCACCGCAGTATGGGATTTCCATAAAGCACCATGGAGGAACAGACCAACCTTTTGTCTCGATTTAAGAATCACATATGCGGATGGCACAGTGGAAACCGTAACCTCAGGAAGAGAGTGGAAAACCTCTTTGAGCCCCGTTACTTTCAACAGCATATATACCGCCGAACATTACGATGCGAGGTTAGAGCAATTGGGCTGGAACGTAGCAAATTTTGATGATGCCAAATGGGGCAATAGCACCTTTAGAAGTGCACCTTCAGATAATATTGTTTCACAACAACTACATCCGATAAGAAACGTAGAGAAAATAATTGCAAAATCTTTAACTAAAATAAATGATACCACTTACGTATTTGACCTAGGAAGAAACATTTCGGGAGTGAGCCAGATCAGTTTGAGTGCTGAGGCCGGTACTGTTGTTAAACTGAAACATACGGAGCGTCTGTATGCTAACGGTAGAGCAGATATGTCTAACATTGATCAACATTATCGTCCAACAGACAATACGGATCCTTTCCAAACTGATGTCTTAATCTTGAGCGGAAGAGGTGAGGAAAGCTTTACGCCACACTTTAACTACAAAGGATTTCAGTACGTTGAAGTAACCAGCAGCAAGCCAATCACATTGACTAAAGGTAGTTTAGTAGGCTTTTTTATGCATAGCGATGTTCCTCCGGTAGGAGAAATCAAATCCTCTAACCCAACGTTAGACAAGATCTGGTTTGCCACCAACAATTCTTACCTATCTAACTTCTTTGGTTATCCTACGGATTGTCCGCAGCGCGAGAAGAATGGCTGGACTGGTGATGCGCATATTGCGGTAGAAACCGGGTTAATGAATTTTGATGGCATTACTATTTATGAAAAATGGTTGGCCGATCACCGGGATGAGCAACAGCCTAACGGCATTTTGCCTTCGATTATTCCAACAGACGGCTGGGGCTACGAATGGGGCAATGGACCAGACTGGACCAGTACGATTGCGATTATTCCATGGAACGTTTATTTGTATTATGGCGACGATAGAATTTTAAGAAACAACTACGACAACATCAAGAGGTATGTTGACCATATTGGAGATATTAGTCCATCGGGTTTAACAACCTGGGGGCTGGGGGATTGGGTTCCAGTGAGTACAAAGCCTCCTGTGGAGTTTACCTCATCCGTATTTTATTACGTTGACGCCGTGATCTTGTCAAAAACAGCTAAGCTTTTGAACAAGACAGAAGATTTTAACAAGTACGCTGCTTTAGCGCTTAGAATAAAAACTGCCTTCAATACTAAGTATTTAAATACTTCGACAGGAATGTACGGAGGGGGTTTGCAAGCGGAATTTGCTATGCCTTTGTATGCCGATTTGGTGCCTGAGAACCTGAAGACCAAAGTTGCCGCAAATCTTGCGAAGAAGGTTGGCGAAAGCAAAAACCATCCTGATGCCGGAATCCTTGGTGCTAAGGCCTTATTGCATGCATTAAGTGAGAACGGCTATTCAGATCTTGCCTACAAAGTTGCAGCTCAGGAAACCTATCCTTCATGGGGATGGTGGATTGTGAATGGCGCAACTACACTATATGAAAACTGGAGAATAGACGCAAAGAGTGACATATCATTAAATCACATTATGTTTGGTGATATCGGTGCCTGGTTGTATAAAGGTATTGGCGGTATCAAAACTGATGAAAAGGCTGCAGGATTTAAAAACGTGATATTGAAACCTAATTTCGTTGTCGGACTGAACGAGTTCGAAGCGAAACATACAGGCCCATATGGTGAGATTATTTCTTCCTGGAAACGCAACGGGGATGCTGTTATCTATAAGGTTACCGTACCTGCAAACTCTACTGCAACCATTTATCTTCCATTAGCTGCCGATAAGAAAGCATACAGTGCAGGGAAGTTGAGCACAGCGATTGTAAACGTTCCTGCTGGCCAGTACTTGTACGAAATCAAATAATATGAAGCAGGTTCCCTTTTTTGATTTAATCAGCATTGACGAATATTCGGCGACTCCCAAGTATTTGCAACTTGGAAGCGCGATCATCAATGCTGTCGAAGAAGGAAAGTTGGATAAGGCACATCTGTTGCCATCAATAAATGAATTGAGTGTAAAGCTAGAGATTTCCAGGGATACTGCGGAAAAAGGCTATAAGTACCTGAAGAACCTTGGCGTAATCAATTCTGTACCCGGTAAGGGATATTACATTTCGAACCTGGAATTCAAGCAGAAACTTAAAATATTTCTACTCTTCAATAAACTGAGTGCTCATAAAAAAATAGTCTACGATGCTTTCATTGCCGCATTGGGCGATGAGGTAGCAGTGGATTTCTATGTTTACAATAATGATTTCAGGTTGTTTAAAAGGTTTCTGACCAATAAGAAAGAGAATTATTCCCATTACGTGATTATTCCTCACTTTATCGAAGGGGAAGAGTATGCCAGAGATATCATTAATAAGATTCCTAAAGAGAAGTTGATTCTATTGGATAAAAAAATAGCCGGTGTTGATGGAGAGTATGCTGCCGCTTATGAAAACTTCGAGAAAAATATCTATGAAGCGTTGGAGCAGGCGAGGGAAGAGTTGAGTAAGTACCATACGCTGAAGATCATCTTCCCGAAAAAAAGTTATTTCCCGAAGGAGATTCTGGACGGGTTCCATCGTTTTTGTCAGCAATATGCCTTTTCCCACCATGTGGTAAGCAATATCACCACTGAGCCGATCAATGAAGGAGAGGTGTTTATCAATTTAATGGAGGCCGACCTGGTGATCTTGCTGGAACGCTTGATTAGTCTTAACTTTCAGATTGGAAAAGACATAGGGGTGATCTCCTATAACGAGACACCTTTAAAAAAAATCTTACTAAACGGGATCACCACTATCTCTACGGACTTCAGGTTTATGGGTACGGTAGCGGCAGATTTGATCCTTGATAACTCGAAGAGACATATTGAGGTTCCTTTTTATTACACTAAGCGCGCTTCCCTATAACAAAAATGCGCGAATTGCCTGTTTCATGATAGTACAGGACGGTTCAGCAGAACCATTCCTTTAAATTAGTAACATATATTTCTAACCAATTTATAAACTTAACAGTATGCCAGTAATCTTCGGAGTAATATTTCATTTTATAGGAGGCTTCGCTTCCGGTAGTTTCTACATTCCTTATAAGAAAGTCAAAGGCTGGGCCTGGGAGAGCTATTGGATCGTAGGTGGATTAGCCTCCTGGTTAATTGTTCCGCCAATAGCAGCTTACCTGACCATTCCTGGGTTTATGGATATCATCAAGGCAACAAATGGCCAGATCTTATTGCTCACTTACTTTTTTGGTTTACTTTGGGGAATAGGAGGTCTGACTTACGGCCTGGGTGTGCGCTATCTTGGTGTATCACTTGGTAGTTCAATTATCCTTGGTTTGTGCTCTGTTTTTGGCGCTATCATACCATCAATTTATTATAATTTCAATCCTAAAGCGGGTAAAGATAGTTTCAATGACATGATTGGTAGCCCTTGGGGCCAATTGGTGTTAGCCGGCCTGGTAGTCTGCGTGGTCGGTATCATTGTGTGTGGCAAGGCTGGAGGAATGAAAGAGAAAGACCTGATTGCATCGGGTAAAGCAGATCCTTCAAATAAGGAATATAAACTTGGCATTGGCCTGATTGTTTCGATTGTCTCGGGGGTATTAAGTGCCTGTTTTGCTTTTGGTATTGATGCTGGAAAAGTAATGGCAGAGACGGCAAACGAATCCTGGAAAGTCCTTCATCCAGCACAGGGAGAGTTCCTTTTTCAAAACAACGTAACTTATATCGTTATTTTATGGGGTGGATTGACGACCAACTTCTTTTGGTGTATGCTATTAAACTTCCGCAATAAAACATTTGGAGATTATACCAATAATAAGACACCTCTTCTTAAGAATTACATCTTCTCTGCCTTAGCTGGTACTACCTGGTTTTTACAGTTCTTCTTTTATGGAATGGGCGAAAGTAAACTGGGTAACGGAGCGAGTTCATGGATTTTGCACATGGCATTTATTATTCTGGTTGCCAATGCCTGGGGCTTGGTATTGAAAGAGTGGAGTGGCGTGCAGAGAAAAACATTTATTACCGTTATAGTTGGCATTGGGATCATCATCCTATCCGTCCTGATTGTGGGCTACGGTAATTCATTAAAGATATAATATATACAAATTATGACTGTTAGAACGACTGACTTTAAACATGTAAGTTATTTATGGGACGATGCAAAAGCTGCTGAAATAGCAGGAGATGAAGTTGCATTGTTGATCTACCGATCCAATTTATTGGGAGCGGATTTGCGTTTGACTAACTATGGGGGAGGAAATACATCCTGCAAGGCCATGACCAAACATCCTTTAACTGGAGAAGAAACCCGCGTAATGTGGGTAAAGGGGTCTGGTGGAGATATTGGTACCTTGAAGAAAAGTGGACTGGCAGCTTTGTATGTCGACCGGCTGGAAAGCTTGAAGAATATATACCGCGGATTGGAGTACGAGGATGAAATGGTGGAACTCTTTAATCATTGTATCTACGATCTTAGTTCTAAAGCACCTTCTATTGACACTGCGTTACATGGCTTTTTACCCTTCGATCATATTGATCATTTACATCCAGATGCAGCAATCGCAATCGCTGCGTCAAAAGATGGTAAGGAAATCACTGCTAAACTATTTAATGGAGAGATTGGTTGGGTGGAATGGCAGAAACCAGGTTTTGATCTGGGTTTACAGCTGAGACAATGTTTGGATGAGAACCCAGGGATCAAAGGCATTATGCTTGGGTCTCATGGTTTATTTACCTGGGGTAACACCGCTTATGAAAGTTATATTAATACGCTTGAGGTAGTTGAGAAGTGCGCGGCATATCTAGTGGAAAACTACGGTAAAAAAGGACCTGTATTTGGGGGACAAAAAATAATTAGTTTAGCGGAAGCAGACAGAATTAAACAAGCAGCTGCTTTGGCTCCTGTATTGAGAGGCTTGTGCTCGAGTAAAAACCACATGATTGGACATTTTACTGATGATAGTCGGGTATTGGAATTTATCAATTCTAATGATCTTGATACCTTAGCGCCATTGGGGACAAGTTGTCCGGATCACTTCCTGAGAACCAAGATCAGCCCATTAGTGTTGAAGCTTGATCCTTCGGAAGATTTAAGTGATGTCGATGCCTTAAAAGTTAAGTTACTTCCCGAATTTGAAACCTACAGAGGAATGTACACTTCGTACTACGAGACATGTAAGCATGAGAATAGTCCGGCAATCAGAGACACTAATCCGGTAATTATTCTATATCCCGGTGTAGGGATGTTTTCTTTCTCGAAAGACAAGCAGACTGCAAGGGTTGCAGCAGAGTTTTATATCAATGCGATCAACGTGATGAAGGGTGCAGAAGCTATTTCTTCCTACACTTCTTTACCTCGTCAGGAAGCCTTTAACATTGAATACTGGTTGTTAGAGGAAGCGAAATTACAACGTATGCCTAAACCAAAAGCTTTATCCGGAAGGATTGCCTTGGTAACAGGTAGCGCTGGCGGCATAGGTAAGGCAATCGCAAAGAAATTTATCGATGAGGGTGCAGTTGTTGTGGTGAACGACAATGATGAAGGGCGATTGTCTGAGGCAGATTCATGGTTCGGCACTGCTTATTCCAAAGATAGTTTTACCACTGCCTTACTTGATGTAACAAATGGAGAACAGATTCGTGATGCTTTTGATGTTGCTGCTCTTTCTTTTGGTGGGGTGGATATTGTAGTAAACTGTGCTGGTCTGTCTATATCGAAACCTATTGAAGAACATACAGAGAAAGATTGGGACATCCTTTATGATGTGTTGGTGAAAGGGCAATTCTTTATCACACAGGCAGGGGTTAATGTGATGAGAAAACAAGATATTGGTGGCGATGTGATCAATATCGTTAGCAAAAATGCCTTGGTATCCGGACCAAATAATGCGGGTTATGGATCGGCGAAGGCGGCACAATTGCATTTAAGCAGATTAAATGCAGCTGAGCTTGGCGCTGATAGAATCAGAGTAAACGTGGTGAATCCTGATGCTGTGATTTCAGACAGTAAAATCTGGGCTGGAGACTGGGCAGAGGGAAGGGCAAAAGCATATGGGATTACCGTAGCAGAGCTGCCTGGTTTTTATGCAAAGCGTACGCTATTAAATGAGGTTATTCTACCTGAAGATATTGCAAATGCATGTTTTGCGATAACTGGAGGTCTATTAAATAAATCAACAGGAAATGTTTTAAATGTTGATGGCGGTGTTGCCACAGCATTTGTACGCTAAAATTGAACTTATGAAACTAGAAAATTATCATATAGAATCAAACAATTCAGACCTTGTAGCTGCTCATCAGCGCAAATTAGAATTTATTAGTTCGGAAATCCCAGAATCTTCAGCTATCATTGATAAGTTAGTAGATTTTCAAATTGCTATTCCCAGCTGGGCTTTAGGAACCGGAGGAACCAGATTTGGCCGTTTCTCTTCTGGTGGAGAACCAAGGAATATCGAGGAAAAGATCGAGGACATCGGTCTTCTTCACAAGCTAAATGGGGCAAGTGGAGCAATCTCTCTGCATATTCCATGGGATACAGCAGACAATCCTGCTGCAATAAAAGCCTTAGCAGCGCAGCATGGTTTACGTTTTGACGCGATGAATTCCAACACATTTCAGGATCAGACAGATCAGGAATTAAGCTATAAGTTTGGTTCACTGCAACATGTAGATAAAGGAGTTAGGCAACAAGCAATTGAACATAACATTGAGGTGATCAGACAAGGAGTTGAATTGGGATCGAAAGCATTAACCGTATGGTTATCTGATGGATCCTGCTTTCCTGGTCAACTGAACTTTAGAAAAGCTTTCCAAAACACATTGGAAAGTTTGAGAGAGATTTATGCGGCTTTACCAGCTGATTGGAAGGTTTTTGTTGAATATAAAGCATTTGAACCTAATTTTTATTCCACTACGGTAGGAGACTGGGGACAATCATTGCTATACACCAGTAAATTGGGTTCGCAGGCTTATACCTTGGTAGATCTTGGTCATCATTTGCCAAACGCGAACATTGAGCAGATCGTTTCCTTATTGCTGATGGAAGAAAAATTGGGCGGTTTCCACTTTAACGATTCAAAATATGGAGATGACGATTTGACTGCCGGAAGCATGAAGCCTTACCAATTGTTCCTGATTTTTAATGAACTGGTAGAAGGTATGGATACGCGCGGAATGAACCATAAAGATGATCTGGGCTGGATGATTGATGCTTCGCACAACGTAAAGGATCCATTAGAAGATCTTTTACAATCAGTAGAAGCCATTATGATTGCTTATGCTCAGGCACTCTCTGTGGATAGGGAAGCTTTAATTGTAGCGCAGGCGATCAGTGATGTTGTTCGTTGTCAGGAGATTTTACAGCAGGCTTTTAGAACAGATGTTCGTCCGCTTGTAGCAGAAGCACGTCTCCGAGCTGGTGCAGCGCTTGACCCTCTAGGGGTTTACAGACAAAACAAAGTTAGGGAAGAACTGATTAAAAACCGTGGTGCCAAAACTGTTGCTACAGGACTATAAGAATGACATTAAACCGTGATGCAATACCAGTAGTTGCAGTTTTTGATGTTGGTAAAACCAATAAGAAGCTGTTTTTATTTGACGAGAACTATAAGATTGTCCTCGAAAGAAGTGCCAGGTTTACAGAGACGGAAGACGAAGATGGAGACCCATGTGAGAATTTGGAGAGCTTAAGGCTCTCCATTTTTGACTCCTTGCGTGAGGTGTTTAAGAATCCTGCTTTCGACGTGAAGTCTATAAATTTTGCTACCTATGGAGCAAGCTTTGTATACATTGATGAAGACGGGAAGCCAATGGCTCCCCTATACAACTATTTGAAGGATTATCCGGAAGATTTGAAAGCAAAATTCTATGCTGATTACGGTGGGGAAGAAGTATTCAGTAACCTAACTGCTTCACCTGTATTAGGTAGTTTAAATTCTGGAATGCAGTTGTATAGGTTCAAGCACGAAAAACCGGAGATCTTTAAAAAGATTAAGTATGCGCTGCATTTACCACAGTATCTGAGCTACCTGATTTCTGGTGAGGCTTATTCTGACATCACTAGTATTGGTTGTCACACTAATCTTTGGGATTTTACTAAAAACACTTATCACGAATGGGTGGAGAAAGAGGGTATTACGGCCAAACTAGCTCCTATTGTGCCCTCAGATAGTGTGATGCCGGCTGTCTTTCCAGGCAATAATTACACTGTTGGAGCTGGATTTCACGATAGCTCAGCAGCATTAATTCCCTATTTGGTAAGTTTCTCTGAGCCCTTTATTCTTCTTTCTACAGGCACATGGTGCATTAGCCTGAATCCTTTCAATGCATCACCACTAACAGCTGAGGAATTGCAAAACGATTGCCTATGCTACTTGCAATATCAGGGTAAACCTGTTAAAGCTTCTAGGCTATTTGCAGGATATGAACATGAACAGCAGGTGAAAAGAATTGCTGAGCATTATGGAACCGATATCATCAGTTATCGGGCAGTTCCATATGATCCAAAGATCATAGAAACTTTGGAGTCCTCGACAAAGACTACTAAGGAACAAAAGGCTGGCAAAACCCTTAAGGAATCCGCCTTTGGAGACCGCGACCTTTCAAAGATAGATTCAGATATCGTCGCTTATCACCAGCTCATTTTGGATCTGATAGATGCACAATATGTTTCGACACAAATGGTGTTGAAAGGGACGAAGGTGAAACGGATATTTGTAGATGGAGGCTTCAGTAAGAACGTGATATTCATGAATCTACTGGCAAGGGCATTCCCGAAAGTAGAAGTCTTTGCGGCCCATATGGCCCAGGCAACAGCAATTGGAGCTGCCATTGCCATCCATAAGTCCTGGAATACCAAGCCAATGCCGAATGATATTATCGGCTTGAAATATTATTCTTTATTACAACCTCAAAATGGCTAGTTGAACACCATTTTCGAGTAAGCTTTAGTTGCGTCAATAGCCAATTGAGGCAAACCATCACTTGAAACAGCTACATAGTGTGAAGTCTGCTTTACCACCAAGCCCCAATGCATCAGAGGGACTATTGTAATTTCCTGGAATGTGAATTTTCGGAGTTGCAGAATCTGAATTTTCAACAGTGTACTTTAGTTTTACTTTGCCTGCTGGAGTAATCAGTTTACTTACAATGAATATAGTTTTGAGAGTTACCTCCGAGTTGGAGAGGTGGATTCTAGTTTTTCAAATTGAATGGTATGATTTGGTCTGGCAAAGAAAGATGTTTCCCAGCTCGCACCGGCAAGTGTCAATGCGGTTGTTTCTTGGTCTTTTTTCCAGCCTAGGCTGACAACACATGAATACCCCCTAAATGATTAGAGTGAATAAGCCTTTTAGGAATGATCACTTTGTCAAAGATTACCAAAGTAGGCATTAAGAATACCGCCGATGGTGTTAACAAAGTTTATAGAAAAGCTACCATACAGAAATAGGTAGGATAATATGTTATCAAGTTTGTATGTAGGTATGATTAAACATTACAATAAAACGTCCTGGAATAGCCGGTTTTGTGTAACTGGTAATTTGTAACTGTTTATTGTAATAACTATTGGCGTTAAAGAAACCTCATTTTTTATAAATTCTAGTTTTACACTTAAACCTTCGTTTTTATGTAATTTTTAAAACTCTCATTAGCGGTTAGTTTATATATGAACTTTAATAATAAATTGCAGCAAATCTTCAACGGTATTTTGCCTTTTATCTATGTATTCTCGAAAAACTACCCTTTAATGATAATATATAGCCTAGTGATAAAATTGAGCTTAAAGTTGTTCTTTAAAAGAATATGGATTTACTTTATATAGCTAGCAATCATTTTATTTAAGTTTTGACCTCTTAGGTCTTTTGCAATTATTTTCCCATCTGGATCGATCAATACGTTTTGAGGTATAAGATGAATACCTAAACGAACTGCGATTTCCGTTTTAAAACCTTTTAAATCGCTAACTTGTATCCATGGTAATTTATCTTGCTCGACTGCATTTAGCCAAGCTGTTCTCTTATCATCTAAAGAAATTCCTACAATTTCAAAGTTCTTGTCTTTAAGTTCCTTGTAAGCTTTTAACATAAATGGATTTTCTGCGCGACATGGCACACACCAACTTGCCCAAATATCTACTAATACGTATTTCCCTTTTAATGAGGAAAGTTTAAATTCATTACCTTCTTTATCTGGGAGACTAAAATCGATTGTTTTCCCAATATCAGATAGCTTTGCCTTATTGAATTGGTCGGTTATTTTTTTTCCTGTGAAGCTATTAAGTAATCTAGGGCCGAGTGCTTTATAGATTGATTCAAATTCCGGCCCTTTTACGAATATCATTTTATTAAGAAGTACCAAATCCGCAGTAAAATAAGAATCGGGATGCCTAGCAATAAAATTGTCAAGCACTAACTTCATCTTAGATACTACAGCCCCCCCGTCAAGAGCAATTTCCTTAAGTTCTAAAGAGTCTTTTTCACTGCTTGCTTTTTCGTAACGTGCAGCAATTTGTTCATATTTCTTTTCAACGGGATCCATTTGAGCATGATAATCGATATACTCCTTTTGAACTTTTGTTCCCGAAATAACAGCGGTAGAAATGCGATTCTTTCCAACAACTATTGTGTTTCCCTTTTCTAAATAAAATTCTTTGCGGTCTGCAATTCCGCTCGTTTTAAAATCGTTTTTAGGAACTGGTATAAGTTCCAGATAAGATCTATTTCCAAAAGCAGTTGTACCAATGATTTTAAATTTACCATTAGTAACCAAAGTGCTATCTTTTGCAGCTTTTCCTTCGCTGTTTACGTAGCTTAAGAAAACCATTTTGTTAGATCCTGCTTGAGAAAGGTTTCCAGTAATGGTGAATTTATCCTGTGCCATGCCGATTGCTGTCAACAAACTAAACAGGATAGAGAGTGTAGTTTTTATTTGGAGTTTCATATTTCTAATATAATGATTAAAATACTACATGATATAAGTTGCCAATTGCTTCATAATATTTACGCTGTTAGGTATTAATGCCAATCGGATGCTAAGTTGGATTATATTCAAAGGGTAACTGATCAGCAATCCTCTTATTTCCCCAAAAGCCTTCTATAAAAAAGGTATTATAATGAACCATACTTCCCTTTTCATCAATTAAGGCTTCTTCTAAATGAAGCTTGAGTAAAGAGCCATCATAATTCAGTAAAATAGTCTCAGCAGCTTCTGGTTTTGCATCTACTTTAATTCTAGAAGCCTCCTTTGGATTGTAGTGTACATAGAGTTCATTTTTAAATTTTAAGGATATAAATGCTGAATCAACAATATAAACTAGGGTATCAAATTGAACCGGTCTAGGGTCAATACTAAGGTCTTTCGCCTGCACGGCCTCATAGAATTGTGTCGAAAATACGGGATGGGTTAAAAAGCCCTCCTTAAGCACTGTATTTTGATAGACTGATCGAAGGTAATGCATTAGAGACCCGTAATATGCTTTTTTCCGACTTTCTTGCCATTTAAGTTTTTCTTTTTCGGTGCCAGTAAGATCTTCGAAAACAGCTTGTCCGTCGTAAAGAGTAACGTCTGTTAGGGTACTATATTGGAACATTCTAAGTAAGTACTTAATACGATACCCTAAGGCTTTATTTTCTATAATTAGAAATTCATCAGTTGAAGCTTTAAGTAATCCTTCTTTCTTATTAAACTGTAAGCTTATTACGCTATCATTGAGTATTTTACAGTCAGCCGAATTTTTGGATTTCCCTAAGAAATTCGTTTTAAAAAGTTTATAATTTTTGTCCCTGTCATTATTGGTGCCTATGACCACTTCTTGCAGATTATAATTTTGTTCCTGCAAAATAACTTTAATAAACATGTTTTTATCAACCAACTGTATGTTTTGTACATGCGAAATGTAACCTAACATTCTAACTACTAAAGGGAATGTTCCAATCGATAATTTTTCAAATTTGAATTTGCCCTCATCATTTGTTATGGTTATTTGTTGAGAACCATTAATGAATACAGTTGCTGATTTTAACGCTTCGCCTTTTTCATTAAGTACTTGCCCTTCTATACTAGAATTATTTTGCGCAATAATAAATATGGGTTGAAACGAAAGAATTAAAATTATTGATAACGTTTTTATGAGAGTAGATAACGACATATGAATTTAATTTGCGGCAGATTAGAAATGCAATAGATATCAAGAAAAATATTGCTCAGGTATCATAGTGTTTTTTACTTGCTTAGTTAATAGCAAGACAACTAAGTAATACCAATTGGGGACAATAAGAATAAATAATATGTAATAAAAATAGGTTTTTGATACCTTACTTTCTTAAGACTGATTCTACCTTTTAATAAAACCCTCCCTATTTGATAATCTGTTGTAAACAAATCTTCATGCTTCAACTAAAGCAAATCTTTGCCTTTCAAGCGTTACATATCTTTTTCTCTTTTGCTGATTATCATAAACCCATTCCACTAATCAAAATGATTTTCCTATTTTTGATAATGAGTTTTTGATAATAAGAATAATATGAAAATAGGCTACGCAACGCTCCAGGTGACATTTGGATAGATTGGATAAAGCAATGGTTCCTTAACTTATGCCGGAAGCCGCATTTTCAACTGATCTATGATTTCTTCATCATCTTTTCGCTTAGTAGGAGGCCTGCCGAAGGCTCATCTGGAATGTCTCTCTGGCATGTCCAACAAGCTCCCGTTTTATGGCAGGCCCTAAAGCTTTTTTTCAATCACATCTTTAAGAACAGTAATCTGAAATGTCTGTTCAGCTACAATCTTTTTGTATTGTACCAGCTCCTTCTCCAGATCTTTCAGTTGCTTAACCTGGGAAACCTCCATCCCAGAATACTTGCTTTTCCATTTGTAAAATGTCCCCTGACTAATGCCATGCTCGCGGCA
>Ga0209512_1000478_pt1 | contig 65064 bp, 65 predicted proteins | sample frozenSSSSmetaG_FD_184142 | JGI IMG/M metagenome (GOLD analysis project Ga0209512, IMG submission 184142) | Glacier valley bacterial and archeal communities from Borup Fiord, Nunavut, Canada, to study Microbial Dark Matter (Phase II) -... | ecosystem: Environmental > Aquatic > Freshwater > Ice >...
TGGAATTGCAACAATAAAATGGACATTTAGTTAAGCAGCAATATTTCGTTTATTCAAGTTTCTTCCAAATTCCTCCGGGGACATAAACCCCAAGGCTGAATGTAATCTCTTACGGTTGTACCAGGCCTCTATGTACTCAAATACAACCACTGCTGCCTGTTCTTTATTTGTAAACTTATTCTGGTATACACACTCGGACTTAAGGGTCTTAAAAAAGCTCTCAGCTACCGCATTGTCCCAGCAATTACCTTTTCTGCTCATGCTCCTTGTGATCAATGGATTGCTTTCAAGTAATTTCTTGAATTCATTGCAGGCGTATTGGATACCACGATCTGAATGAAATATCAGTTCCTGCGATATAGGCCTGTTCCTTTGTGCCATTTTAAATGCAGGTATTGCGGTGTCAATCGCTTTCATCGTTGCACTTAAAGCCCAGCCAATCACCTTTCTGTCACCCAGATCTATAACTGTCGTCAGGTACAGCCAACCTTGTTTTGTTCCAATATAGGTTATATCAGATACCCATGCAGCCCCCAGGGTGCCTGGCTTAAAATCCCTGTCCAGCCTGTTTTCCGGTATAGCGAATTTATGACTAGAGTCAGTTGTGACCCTGAACTTTTTCTTTACTATACTTCTTAATCGGGCTTTTTTCATCATTCTGGCTACTCTGGGTCTGGATACTTTAATTTGTTTACTATTTAGCACCTGGGTGATCCTGGGACTTCCGTAGATGCTTTTACTGTTCTGAAAAGCATCTAATATTTCCTGCTCAAGCATTTGATTCTCAATACTTCGCTTCGACGGTATAGCCTTCATCCATGTGTAGAACCCACCTCTGCTTACTTTAAATACGGAACACATCTTCCCGATAGAAAATATTCTACTGTGATTCTTTATGAACCTGAATATTTGCCATCGCTCTTGGAGAAGATGCTTACAGCCTTTTTTAAGATGTCGCGCTCCATCTGCGTTTCACGCAGTTCTTTCCTTAATTTGGCTAGCTCTTGCTCTGCTTCTGTCAAAATCACTTTACCATTTCCTGGAAAACTACTGCCTGGTTTGCTTGAATACTCCTTCCTCCAACGATAAAGTAGTGAGGGCTTAATATCTAATTCTTTGGCCAGAGCTGTCAAATCATTTCTAGTATTACTCAGTTCAACGCTCATCAGCTTGAACTCTTTCGGGTACGCTTTTCTTTCTCGTGACATAATGTTAAGTTATAAAATTCCCCTAACTTACTGTCTGTTCAAATGTAGCAACTCCATACAGTATAAACTAAGAGCAAGCTAAGAGAAGTTGCCATGGAGGTCTTATCGAATGGCCAGAAGAAAGTGCTAAAGGACCAAGACCCAGCAAAGATTTTTATGGTTTACATATATTCCAAAAAGGAAGGATACAAAGCTGACAAAAGCAAATGGATAACCATGCTATACAAAGGCATGAACTCTTCGCAGCCTGAGATAGCATATACCTTACCTAAGAGTGCTGAAGTTTCTAATACCACTAAGGATAGTGAGCTTGAAGACACCCTTATGCCTACTTACGAAATTATATCAGAGAAGATATCTGAGGCACCTTCCAAAGCGCAGATCGTTCAATATGTATTGTATACAGGTGATAATTATACAGAAACTGCATTAAGGGCTACCATGTGTAGTCGGTAAGTAATAGTGCAGCGAAATCAGTAAATAAGGATGGTTCTTCGCCAATTTTGATGCACCTATCCCGTTACTGAAAGACAGACTTTTCTTCTAAGCAACTGAAAACCACACCTGCCATACATCTCGCGCTTTTTGTTTTTCAATCTGTTTACATTTCCTTCAACCAGTCCGTTTGTCCAATTATAGGTTATGGCATTTTTTACAGCCACGATATCCTTTTTCAACCCATTACAAAAGCGATCTATTTTTTTCAGGCCTATTGATTGGGCATTTTTTATCCAGATATCCAATTTTTCATGACATCCTCCTTTCAAAATATTTCTGAAGTTGATATAAAGGTTGCGTAAACTCGATAGAAGAGGAATTTCGTTTACCAGTACATCAACGATTTCTTTTTCCTTTGAGCATTCACCTGTATCCTTTGCAACTCCATACTCTGGATTTGTTAAAAAAATGGATAGCTTTCTTAGGGGAGGGATATAATTAATCCAAATTTGTGGTTTAGTGATTTTTAATGGTTCATGACATGCCCTGTTCCATTTATGTTGATAATCATGAAATTTTATATTAAACCATCTGGTAAAAGAGCGTTCACAACATTTCAACCCTATATTCTTTAGGGACTTAAACATGGCGGTTGGGTTGATTTCCAGACTGACCATGTGGTTAATTTCAGCTATATACCTATTGTAATTTACACGAGTACTTCGAGTTCTAGTTGAAGGTATACCATGTTCCAGGTATTTCACAATAGTGGCTCTGTCTGTTTGCGTTCTTCGAGCAATGTCAGATATATTATGCCCATCTTTTTTCATCTTGGTTATTTGAAAAAGCTTTTCCCTTTTCTGGATCATAACTGAAGACATCTCCATCTTAACATTATCTTGAACATCATTTCGGGCTTCCAGAATTACTTTCCTGGACTTCTTTAATTCAATCGCCTCATATATATTTTTAGCAACCTCTTTCAAATGGCTGTATTCAAGTTTGATTTCTTCTTGGATAGCGTCACCCAGATTTTTTACTAGATGAAATCTATCTGCAATTTGTTTTGCTTGTGGTAACGCCTTTGTAATTGCACTTGCATAAGATGTCGCCCTGTCTCGGGTTACATATTTGATCTCTTGATGACCTGAAAGCCATTTTACAACATCCCCGGAATCCCTGATGTTTAAAAGGTCAATAGGGCGGCCAGTCTCCGCATTAACGATGATTGATCCATAGTTCATTCCCTTTCTTTTAGCCCAATCATCTATACCAATGCACAGCAGATTATCGTCTACTGGCATTGCCATGGACTTAACCAGCCTGAGGCAAGTGTTGTTACTGATGGGGATATTCATCAGTTTTGAAAAATAGGCGCCTTTGTTCGAAGATATTTCAATAATAAACTGCTTTAAATACAATGAAGCCCTTTCGGTGCGCCTAGAATAAGGACTTGTTAACTCACTGCACCGTTCTGAGAATATTCGTTTTTCGCAGTTGGGGTTTGTACAAGCAAAGCGGCGAATCCAAAGAGATATAAGAACCGCATTTGTAGCCATGGGCAAATCTGCTAAGGTTCTAAAATAACACGATCGTACACTACGGCTGCTTTTCAAACAGTTAGGACACTTAGAGCGTTTCCCTGTTATTCTGGCAAAAAGCCTAATTGTTGAATTTTGTATTTCTAAATGGTATATTCTTATCTTCCAGTCAGCATACAACAAAGCTACCAGATTTGGGTTAGGAGAGTTAGATAAAATCAATGTTCAAGTATCTGTTATTCAATGCTTTAAGATACATAAAAGGACTCAAGAAAACAAGCCTATTGCTCATTTATTGTGCTGATTATCAATTATTTATTGTTAAATATTCTTCTTTTTTAACATGCATCAAAATAGGCGAAGAACCTTAGGAGTACATAACATTCGGTAAGAATACCGTCCGGAAAACGGTAAGAATGAATACATAGCTCGGGTCAAAAGTATGGTATTAAAGTTTAGGATTCAAAGAACGTTTGCCTGTTCTCCAACCGGTAACTTTCGCCAGTTAAATTGACCATCTCACACCTAAAAAGCAGCCTGTCCAACAGCGCAGTGGCGATAACTTCGTCGTCGAGCATCTTAGCCCATTCTGTAGGCTTTTTATTGGTGGTAATTACAATAGAGGTGGATTCATAGATGTGGTTGATAAAGTTGAAAAATGCTACTGCAATATTCTTTTCCAGGGGGAAAAGCATGATATCATCCAGAACGATCATATTCGCTTTAAGCAGTCTTTTATACTCGATCATTTGTGATTTTCCAAAGTCTTTGGTCTTCAGTGTATTTACAATATCCTCCATTGACCCGAAGTAAGCCCGGTATCCAGCTTTAACAGCATCAGCTGCTAGTCCTGCCGCTAGAAACGTCTTCCCGGTGCCGCTGGACCCCATAAGCACGATATTAAACAATTGATCTATCCAGTTTAACTCTCTGAGTTGTGCCAGTGGAACTGTTTTAAGGCCATTTTTTTCTGCGTCATAATACGCCAGGTTATTGCTTTTTGGCAACCCTGCAGCCTTAATTCGTTTTGCCTGGTCTTTGCTTTGACGGTGATCTGCCTCACTTTGGAGCAGTTCCAGTGTAAACTGCATGAAGCCCATGTTTTGTTTTTCTGCACCACTAACCAATGTATCCAGCTGTGCGCCCATTCCGTTCAGCATAAACTTGCTGCAGAGCTGTTTGATTTCCTGTTTTTGTATTTCCATGTCTTAGTTTTAGTTAAGGTACCCATTGCTTAACGGCTACCGTGGCAATGGGTACCAGTTATTATTTTATGGTGAAGTAGCTATCGTAAGTGCTCAATTCGCTTTGAACGGGCGTTGTATCTGCTATAATCCTGCTTGTTCCATTCAGGGGATTAAGCTGTATGATTTTTGGATTAACCTGATTGTCTTTTATCTTCTCGCGCTGCAAGGCGAGCACCATAGCTTTAAAGTCCGTAGCACTGATAATCTGATGAGCACAGGCATAATTAAGTGCCTGGGATGCAATTATAGGGTCAAGGCCGGTAACGGTTGCTTTAAGCAGCTGGACCTGATCTCTAATATATCTTGGCTTATGGTCTTTTATCTGCATAACCCAGTTCAGCGCCTGTAATTTATTTTCCATCAGCTCACCAAACTCCTGCATCATCTCACCAATGGCTGCATGTTTATCGCGGCCATGGTCACAGGAAAGGATCTTCTGTCCTTTAAGCTTACAGATCTCATGGTGGCAGATTTCTTCTTGCTTTTCATTTAAAAGGATCAGTTGATCCAAGGTGACCTTGAGTAAGACTTTTGTTCCTTTTCCTTTGTAAGTACCTATGGGCAAACTATATATTTTGCTCTTGTAGGAGATCTTATTGTCCTTATGCACCATATAGCATGGGTATTATTCAGCTTCAGCAATTACCGGATGCCATGTTCCTAAAAAGTCTTTCTCTATTTGATATTCGTGCGCGGGCACCTTTTTAGTTGTACCATGTTCAAGGGCATTTGCTGTACGGGAAAGCCAGGCTTGTGCTTCATTATTGAGGGTTTCCAGGTCCTTGAAAGAACGGTTGCACAAAAAGTTCTGTTTCACATATTTGACCACATTCTCTACCTTACCCATACTCTCGGGATCTGCCGTCCTGCAGAAATGGGTAATGAAACTACTTTGGGCCACATAAGTGCGAAAGCCAGCGGTTAGAATAATATCTCCAAGGTTTTCTGAAACTATAAACAGCCGGTCCTGATCGTAAACAATCTCAGAAGGGCAGCCCTCAATAGTGGACCATGGTTGAAACAAAAACGCAATCCCCGTTTTGTTGAAAACGTTCAGTTTTGTCGAAGTGGATGAGTTTATGATAGGAGCAGATGCCGGTCTTTTCACCTTTCGAAGAAGATGATTGTTCAATTTTATCGGGGCAAAATTCACCAGCTTTATAGCAGAGATGTCAGGATGCATCACAAATGGTTTTAGACAACCGGAAATACAAAGCTGAGCTGACATATTATTCAGGGGGTCACAGTACTGCTGTAAAAACTATGTAGATATGCTGCCAGACAATCACATAGCTATCATTATGATCCAAACTGGAAGTCCTTATGATAACGCAATCGCAGAAAAGGTAAATGGTATTCTAAAAGCTGAGTATGACTTATATTCCTCTAGCGTAGGTATAGAAAATACAAGAAAGAAAAATAAGCAATGATTACTATTTGCTGATTTTTAAGAATGGAAGAACGTTGGGTTGTCATACGCAATGGGTTGGGGTATCTCGTAGGAAGATACTTATTTTAGCTGATTTACAAAACGCTATTTTATCATCACCCCAGGTTTATTAATTAGTGGTATTCTTATCAGGTTTTCATCCACGATGCTTTCTGGAAGGAAAATGAATTTCTTATCATAAATTACTCCTCCAATATAGTAACTTAACCAATATTCGTTTGTGAGACCGAACACTTCTGTGTCAATTGCTTCCACCCCAGCGTATGAGTTTGCTTTCAAGTCACCTATAAAATGCCTCAACACAGATGTTTTAACTATTTTAGCATGTTTCTCCCCATATCCTTTGGAACTGATTAATACATTGTCTATCTGAATGTCTTTCAGGTTTACCACGTAGACCGTCCAGTTCTTAACTTCAGGTGTTTCGCTGAGCAACACCACGGCCATAGCTATATCTTCAACAACATTTTCTGGCAGATCCTTTTTCATATTCGCAAATGCTTATTTCTTTGCAACAGCCTTTTTAGTAGAAGGCTTTTTAGTAGTCATTTTCTTTGCAACGGTACCTGCTTTTTTTGCAGCTACCTTTTTTGTTTTCGGTTCAAATGCATTTGGAACCTGTTCAACTACCAACTTCTTAACATCCTCCAAAGTTAATATTGCAAGTTCTTCAGGAGTGTACTTGTCGTTAGACTTCGGATTTTTGCGAAGCTTCAACATTTCTTTTCCAAAACGAATAAATGGTCCCCATCTACCATTTTCAATAGCAATTTTATCTGTTTCCCATTGTTGAATAAATCTATTTGCTTCCTTTTCAAGTTTTTTATTAATCAATTCTTCAATGTCATAAGGTCTCAAGTTATCGAAGTCGTAAGCATTAGGGACATTTATAAAAAACTCATTCCATTTTATGAAAGGGCCGAAACGACCAGTGCCTTTAGTTACAGGCAAGGCTTGGAAATGAGCAACAGGCGCATCTGCGGTAACCTTTTCCATAATTAATTCAATCGCACGATCGCGATTGATAGTGAGGGGATCTTCGTTTTTTGGTACAGAAATGTAAGCTTCGCCCCATTTAACATACGGACCAAACCTTCCAACGCCAATTGACACATCTTTGCTCTCGTAATCCTCCAGCTGAAAAGGCAGTTTAAACTGTTCCAATGCATCTTCGAGCGTTACCGTTCCCACAGATTGCGACTTCGCAAGACTAGCATATCTTGGTTTTTCCTCAACATCATTCTGACCAATTTGAACTAACGGTCCAAACTTTCCTACCTTCGCATAAACGTTTTTACCTGAAACTGGGTCTATCCCTAATAATCTTTCACCGTTAGCTCTATCAGCATTCTCAAGCGTTGATTCTACTTCAATATGAAAAGGAGTATAGAAAGAGTGAAGCATCTTTGTCCAATCCTGTAGACCCTGTGCGATCTCATCAAATTCTTTTTCAACGTTTGCGGTAAAATTAAAATCAACAATCCCCTTGAAATGCTCAACGAGAAAGTCATTAACGACTTCTCCTATGTCTGTTGGAAATAGTTTGCTTTTCTCTGCCCCCGTAATTTCTGTTTTTATGTCCTTTGTTACTCTTCCATCTATCAAAGTGATTGCGGTATAAGAGCGCTGTTTACCGTCTCTTTCTTCCTTTACTACGTATCCTCTATTTTGAATTGTTGAAATTGTTGGCGCGTAAGTAGAGGGTCTTCCTATTCCCAACTCTTCAAGTTTTTTGACTAAGCTAGCCTCTGTATATCTTGCAGGTGGTCTTGAGAAACGTTGAGTTGCACTCAATTCTTTTAAAAGCAATTCCTGACCTCGAGCTAATGGCGGTAACATTCCAGCTTTTTCGGATTCGTCCAAATCGTCGTCATCACTTGACTCCAGATAAACTTTTAGGAACCCATCGAATTTAAGCACTTCACCTTCTGCAACAAGTCTTTCGCTACGTTTGCTGATGGTGATCTGAGCAGTCGTTTTCTCAAACAGCGCTTCACTCATCTGAGATGAAATTGCCCGTTTCCAGATCAGCTCGTAAAGCCTCTGTTCTGAACTGTCACCATTTACCGTATGGTTGCTAAAATATGTTGGTCGAATAGCCTCGTGTGCTTCTTGAGCGCCGGCTGATTTTGTTTTATAGACTCTTAGATGATGATATTTTTCACCCCATGCAGATTTAATCTCCGCAGCAGCGGCTTGTAAGGCAGTTTCAGAAAGATTTAATGAATCCGTTCTCATATAAGTAATATGTCCACTTTCATACAATCGCTGAGCGATTTGCATGGTTCTCGAAACGGAATACCCGAGTTTCCTGGAAGCTTCTTGCTGTAATGTAGAGGTTGTAAAAGGTGCAGCCGGATTGCGTTTTGCGGGTTTAGTCTCTAGGCTACCAACTTCAAAGCTTGCCTCAAAACAGTCATTTACAAATTTCTCTGCATCATCCTCTATTACGAAACGGAGTGGAAGTTCTGCTTTTACGAGTTCTTTTCCCTTTCCTGTTAGAAATTGCGCAGTGATCTTATAGGCCGCAACGGCGTTGAATTTATTAACTTCTCGCTCTCGGTCAACAATCAATCTTACAGCGACCGATTGGACCCTGCCCGCTGACAAAGACGGTTTTATTTTCTTCCATAAGACTGGAGACAATTCGAAACCGACTAACCTGTCCAGTACGCGTCTTGCTTGTTGAGCATGGACTAAATTGTAATCAATTGTTCTTGGCGTATCGATGGCTTTTAAAATAGCCGGTTTAGTGATCTCATGAAAAACTATTCGTTTAGTATTTGCTTCTTTCAAACCCAAAGTTTCAAATAGATGCCAGCTAATCGCTTCTCCTTCGCGGTCCTCATCTGATGCGAGCCATACCATTTCAGCTTCTTTCGCTAGTTTCTTAAGTTCTGCGACAACTTGTTTTTTATCGGCTGGCACCTCATAAGTTTGAGAGAAATTATTCGCGATATCGATTCCCATGTCTCCTTTAACTAAATCCCGGATGTGACCGTAACTTGATTTAACAAGAAAATCTTTTCCTAGATACCCTTCTATCGTTTTAGCTTTTGCGGGTGACTCAACTATCAATAAATTCTTCGCCATTCAGAACGTTTTTCTGCAAATAAAGCTATAAATAAGCCGAATTTCAAAATTTCATGTATAATTTGCTTGATTAATTCTCCAATGCAAAAGTTTCTATCGTCTATTTTACTTGGCGGCTATATATTTATATCCATTTTGTAGTTAACTTCGTATGTATCTAAAAACCCAAAAACATGAATACACTATTAGTTTTACTTACCATGTTCTTTACACCACCAGCAAAGAGCGTGTATGATTTTTCTTTTAAGACAATTGACGGCAAAGAAGTTAAACTTTCCAAGTTTAAAGGGAAGAAAATTTTAATTGTGAATACAGCCTCCAAATGCGGTTATACTCCACAATATGAGGATCTTGAAAAGTTACATAAACAGTATGGTAAGAAAGTAATTGTAATTGGATTCCCTCAGGCTAATTTTAATGATCAGGAGCTCGCTACCAATGCAGAGATTAAGAAATTTTGTACTGGCGAATACAATGTTACCTTCTTACTATCTGAGAAAAGTAATGTTAAAGGTGCCGAGATTTCTCCATTGTTCAAATATTTGACCATGGCTCCCAATTCTGATTTTACTGGAGATATCAAATGGAACTTTGAAAAATTTCTTATCAATGAAAAAGGAGAATTAGTACACCGCTTCCGCTCAAAAACTACGCCTTTAAGTCCAGAGATAACTAAAAATTTGTAACTGAACTGTGATTTCATCACAAATGCGAGAGAAATCTTTAATGGGATTTCTCTTTTTTTATACCTTTATTTTATGCTTAAATAGTGTGGCTAAACTCCATTATGATTAAATGTAACTACCGTTTTAACACTTTAATTTTATTTGCGGTTTTATGCCTATTTGCTTGTAAAAGCAAATATCAGATTACTCAAACAAAGCGAGCAGAATATAATATAAATAATGATCTGCCGGTTGACAGCAACATTATTAAGGCTTACAATCCCTATAAGGTGCAGATGGAGGCAGAGATGAATAAGGTCATTGCACACTCCAACGTTTTAATGTCGAAAGTTGAAAGTGATAAAAACCCTGAAAGTTTATTGAGCAACTTTTTTGCTGATGCTACTTTCCATGAAGCACAGAAAATTGACAACAATATTGATTTTGCAATACCTACCAGCAAAGGCGGTTTGCGTTTGGACATCTCAAAAGGGGAGGTGACCATGTCTAATATTTTTGAGACTATGCCGTTCGAAAATGAGTTAATTGTATTTACACTCAGCGGTACAGACACACAAAATTTAATAAATTTTATTGCGTTAAATGATGGCGAGCCAGTCTCAGGTTTAAGGATGAAAATCGTAGACAAAAAACCTGTCAACATTACTATTAAGGGCAAACCATTTGATGCTTCAAAAAGCTATCGAATTTTAACTACAGACTATTTGGCTGGTGGAGGAGATAATTTTCAAAGTTTCAAGAAACCTATTGACAAAAAGCATCTGGGTTTAAAGGTTAGAACAGCACTGATAAATTATATACAAAATCTTGAAAAAGAAGGAAAAAATATTAATCCAATATTAGATGGAAGAATCACTAAAAACTAATCGACGGAGTTTTCTGAAGGCGGGAGGCATCCTTTCTTTAGCAACTGCGTTAAACCTTAATCCTTTGCAAGCGATTGCGGCTGGAGATGTTGTCAAGCTCAGTATTCTCCACACCAATGATGTTCATAGCAGAATTGAGCCATTTCCTATGGATGGTTCCAGGTATCAGGGTTTAGGCGGAATTGCCAGACGAGCCGCAATTATAAAAAAGATTAGAGGAGAAGAGCGCAATGTTTTACTCTTTGACGCTGGTGACATATTTCAGGGTACTCCTTATTTCAATAAATTCGGTGGCGAGATTGAAATGAAGCTGATGACAGCTATGAGTTATGACGCCGCAACAATGGGTAATCATGATTTTGATAACGGCCTTGCAGGTTTCTATGAGCAGCTGCCTCATGCGAATTTCCCAATTCTTTGTAGCAACTATGACTTCTCAAATACATTACTTAACAAATCCACTATACCGTATAAAGTATTTAACAAAGAAGGTATTAGTATAGGTGTTTTTGGAATTGGAATTCAACTTGAAGGGATTGTTGATATCCGTAGCTATGGCGATACCCTTTATCTTGACCCCCAAAAAAAAGCGAATGAAACAGCTGACTTCCTGAGAAATGAATTAAAATGCGACCTTATTATCTGCCTTTCTCACATTGGATATACTTATTCGAGTGATAGAGTAAGCGATAAAATATTGGCTAAGAATAATAATAATATTGACCTGATTATTGGCGGACACACTCATACATTCATGGATAAGCCAGAAGATGTATTAAACTTGAGTAGCAAAGTCACAACAATAAATCAAGTAGGATTCGCAGGAATTAATCTTGGCAGAGTAGATTATTATTTTGAAAGGTATAAGGGAAAACGCGCTAAAAGCGGATCTCCGTATCTGATAAGCAATGATTTAAATAGTTGGTTAACAAAGAAATCCGCCCCCTAAAAGATCATTTCCTTCATAAAAAACTGCTGATTGTCCAGGTGCAATCGCTGATACCGCATGGTCAAACACTACCCGAATTCTATCCTTTTCTTGAACAATGGTACTCAGCGTACCTGCATCTTTATATCTTATTTTTGTAACTACGTTATCTAAAGGCTCATTGATATTAGAATACTTAACCAAGTTAATATTTCTTACCATTGCCTCTCCCCGTTCTAATTCATTCGCCCTTCCTAAAACAACAGTATTGCTTTCAGGTAGAATCTGCAATACAAACATAGGCTCCCCAAAAGCAATTCCTAAGCCCTTACGTTGACCGATAGTATAAAAAGGATAACCTTTATGTTGTCCAATAATCATTCCATTACTAAGTACAAAATTACCATTTGCGACACGATCTTCCAGATCTTCCACCTTATGTTTGAGAAAAGCGCGATAATCATTATCTGGCACAAAACAAATCTCATAGCTCTCACTTTTTTTAGCCAATTCTTCTTGTCCCATATCCATCGCCATTTGTCTGATTTCAGATTTTGCGAACGATCCAAGCGGAAATTTTGTACGGGCTAAGTTTTCTTGTGAGACACCCCACAATACATAAGATTGGTCTTTATTTTCGTCTCTACCTTTTGATATCACATGCCTTCCATTCTCCTCGAATCTAATATTGGCATAATGACCCGTTGCAATAAATTCACAATCAAGTTTATTAGCACGTTTCAATAGAGCCTCCCATTTAATATGTGTGTTGCATAGAACACAAGGGTTAGGGGTACGACCAGCAAGATACTCGTCCACAAAATTATCAATTACAAAGTCGCCGAACTCATCTCTAATATCCAATATATAATGAGGAAAGCCATAATTTACAGCTAGGGTACGAGCGTCGTTGATACTGTCAAGACTACAGCAGCCGGTTTCTTTACTGCTACTTCCTGAAGTAGCATAATCCCAGGTCTTCATCGTTAAGCCAATTACTTCGTAACCTTCCTCATGAAGCATCACCGCTGCAACTGAACTGTCAACTCCTCCACTCATGGCTACCAGAATTCTGCCTTTTTTACTCATTGTAATTTTTCGAAATACAAAAATAGTGGAATTAACTCATAGATTGGCATTTCGAGGTCAAATGCTTGTCAAAGTATACCTATAAATTTTTACCTTAGAGCTATCATAAACCAAGTTATTTATAATAATGAAGAGAATAATAATAGCCAGCTTGTTGTTGGTCGGCTTAAAAGTAAATGCTCAGCAGGATTTGGTGAAGTACGTTAAACCTATAATTGGAACACAGAAGATGGGGCATACATTTCCTGGTGCAACAGTTCCATTTGGAGCAGTTCAATTGAGCCCTGAAACTGATACGCTATCATACGAGTTTAATGGAAAATACAATGGTGATGTTTATAAGTATTGTGCTGGTTACAAATATGAAGACAAGAACATTGTTGGATTTAGTCATACGCATTTTAGCGGCACAGGGCATTCAGATCTTGGAGACTTTCTGATTATGCCTACACAAGGTAAATTACAATTGAATCCAGGAACTTCCAATGATACTAAGTCGGGCTACCGTTCAGCCTACAGTCATGCAAATGAAATTGTCGAAGCAGGATATTACAAAGTGAAACTAGATGATGATAACATTACTGCCGAGTTAACTGCAACAACCAGGGTAGGAATGCATCAATATACTTTTCCAAAATCATATGATTCTCACATCATTCTTGACCTTATGGCTGGTATTTACAACTATGATGATAAGAATGTGTGGACTTATGTAAGAGTTGTAAACGACACGTTGGTTACTGGTTATAGACAAACCAATGGCTGGGCACGGACGAGAACGGTTTATTTTGCGATGACCTTTTCCAAACCATTTAAATCATATGGACAGAAGAATTACGATGAAGATCAGGTATATAGCGGCTTTTGGAGGAAATTTGATCAGAACAAGAATTTCCCCGAAATAGCGGGAAAGAGAATTCGCATGTATTTTGACTTCAAAACTGACGAACAAGAAAAAGTTAAGATTAAGTTCGCTTTATCTCCGGTAAGCCAGGCAAATGCAGTAGAGAATATGAAGGCTGAAGCACCTGGATGGGATTTTAATAAGGTTAAACAACAGGCGCAATCTGATTGGAACAAAGAGCTTAATAAGATTAAGATCGATGCTTCAGCTGATGATAAGACGAACTTCTACACGGCAATGTATCATGCTTTTATCAACCCTACGACTTATACAGATGTAAATGGCGAATACAAAGGACTTGATCAGAATGTGCACAATGCAGATGGGTTTACCAATTATACAACCTTTTCTTTATGGGACACTTACCGTGCGCTTCACCCGTTTTTTAACATCATGCAGCCATCCCGAAACAATGATGTCGTAAAATCCATGATGGCTCATTATGAACAAAGTGCTTTGAAGATGCTTCCGATATGGTCTCATTATGCCAACGACAATTGGTGTATGAGCGGCTATCATAGCGTATCTGTTCTTGCAGATGCTATTATCAAGGGAGTGTATGATGGAGACGCAGCAAAAGCTTTAGAGGCCTGTATAACTACCGCTAACCATCGCAATTATGAAGGAATAGGCGATTACATTGATTTAGGTTACATACCTGCTGAGCGTAGCGGTACATCCGTCTCTAATACATTGGAATATGCTTACGATGATTGGTGCATTGCACAGATTGCGAAAAAATTAGGTAAACAGGGCATATATGAGAAGTTCCTAAAAAGGTCAGGTAATTGGGTTAATAATTTTGATAAGTCGATAGGCTTTATGCGCCCAAAGATGGCAGATGGAACGTTCAAGAAAGATTTCGATGCAATGAGTACTCATGCTCAAGGGTTTATTGAAGGTAATACTTGGAATTATAGCTTTTTTGTGCCGCATGATCCAAATGGAATGATTGCTGAAATGGGAGGTAAAAAGAAAGTTGGACTTAGATTAGATTCTCTATTTTCCATGCATTTGCCTGATAAATTTTTTGCTGATACGGAAGATATTACTAGAGACGGGATCATTGGTGGATACGTTCACGGGAATGAACCAGCACACCATGTGGCTTACCTGTACAATTGGATAGATCAGCCTTGGAAAACACAACAGCGTGTGCGTATGATCCTGAAAATGCAGTATAAAGCTACGCCAGATGGTTTAGGAGGAAACGATGATTGCGGTCAAATGAGTGCCTGGTATATGTTTTCATCTCTTGGATTTTATCCCGTGTCGCCAGGATCGGACGAATATTCTTTGGGTAGCCCATCTATTAAAAGCGCACAATTAACTTTGGAAAATGGTAAAACATTTACTGTAGAAACATTAAATCAGAGCGATAAGAACGTTTTCGTTTTAAAGGTTTTACTAAATGGACAACCTGTTACAAAATATACCATTAGGCATGTCGATATCATGAATGGTGGTAAACTAACGTTTTTTATGACGGCTAAACCAAAAAATAAATAGTAGGATAGCTAAAAAAATAAGGGTTCAGATAAATAGTTATCCGCACCTTTATGATTAAATGATTTTCCTACACGAACGCAGGGATAGCATGTGGATCATTACCTTGTATCTGATTCTTTCTTATATCCGAAAGCTCCTTGGGTTTTTTAATGATTTTCTTATTTAGCCCACTCGCCGCCGCATATAGCAATAGTACGCTCAGTGCGAATTTTTGAGCAGCTTTATATGGATGCTGAGGTACGTCCTTAATAGCTTTTTTGAGCAAATAAGCTCCCGCAAAACTTGAAACTAATCTTTTTCCTGTATCAAGCTCGCCAGCTTCATACGAATTGAATATAGAATTTAGAAAAAATAAAGTAAATTTGTCTTTTAATGAATTGAACATATCGCTTAAAGTTATATTGTAAAATCAACAGCACTGAATTATTTTTGTTTGATAATTTGCAAAATTATTTATTCAGAAAGCTTATAAATTGGCCCTATACACTAACTAAACGCCCCAGCACCAATTTGATTGCTTGCTCAATAACGTTTGAGGAATCCTTGCTGAACTCGAAATTCACGCGACTAGCAAGGATAGCATTTATAGATAATGCCTGATGCCCAAATACCCTGGATAATGAATATATCCCTGCAGTCTCCATCTCCAAATTCGTAAGACGAACATCACCGTATTGAAAACTATTTAGCATGGGTATCAGATTTGAGATTGAGTTAACAGCCCTAACTTTCCTACCTTGAGGTGCATAAAATCCGGGTGCGGTAACAGTAATCCCTGTCGTAAGATCTTTGCCAACTGTGGCCATAAGTTCTTCGTCAGCTTTAGTCAGATATGGATTTAAATCTGAAATTTCTAGACTGTGCTTTTTGAAAGCCTCCAATATTTCTAACTCTTTTAGGGTTGAATTTTGATTATAGTAACGCATTAAAGCATCAAGTCCTAAACCAAAACTGGAAGCCAAAATTGTTCCCATTGGGATGTCTTTTTGTATGGATCCAGAAGTACCTATTCTAATGATCTTCAAAATAGTGAGTTCTTCTTTAACGCTCCTTGTTAAAAAGTCTATGTTTACTAAGGCATCAATTTCATTTAGTACAATATCAATATTATCTGTTCCGATTCCAGTAGAAATTACAGTGATTCGCTTGTTACCTAGATAGCCAGTATGAGTGATAAATTCCCTTTTCCCTTTTTTAATTTCTATGGAATCGAAATATTTACTAACCTCACTAACGCGCTCTGGATCACCAACTGTAATTATGGTATCCGATACGTCTTCAGGTAGCAAATTTAGGTGGTAGATGCTACCATCCGAATTTAGTATCAAGTCGGCATCTGAAATTCTGGTTGTCATGTAATCTGTTTTAAACAAACCTATAAAATATCTCTTAGGCAGTATGGAGATATTTCAAATTTAATTGCTCAATCGTTTCTAACCTTCCCAAGACCGTATTCAAAGAAGATTTTCTGATTGAGAGTTGCATGCAGCATTCGTTGTCAAAGTTCTGAGATAAAATTTCTAACTGCTCGTCTTTGATAATTCGCATCACATCATTTATTCCCAAATAAAGAAAGGTGACTTCGTAAACATCGTTTAACGTCTTCTCAATAACCTGAGCTGCAGAAATAACATCTAAAGAAGCAGATTTGTAGGCATTTATTAATCCGGGAACTCCTAAAAGGGTGCCACCAAAGTAGCGTACAACTATAATCAAAATATTTGTAAGGTTCGCAGAAAGTAGCGAATTTAATATCGGTCGCCCAGCAGTTCCTGAAGGTTCTCCATCGTCCTGAAACCTGAAGTTTGACCGGTCCTTAGACAGGCGTAGAGCCCAGCAAAAATGTCTAGCTTTTGGATGTTCAATACGTAAAGTATTAACAAAGATCTTCACTTGTTCTTCTGATATTAAGGGATAAGCGTAGGCAATGAATTTACTTCCCCTTTCTTGGAATATGCCCTCCGCATTACTTGCTATTGTGTTGTAGGTATCATCAAACAGCATTGACCTGAGCAATCGTAATTATTACAATGGCAATGCCCGCCAAAAATAGGCCAACGTAGTTTAACCTGCTTAATTTCTCTTTGAAAATTAGTAGTCCAACTAGAGTTCCAGCGATAATAACCCCTAAATTCATAGCAGTAAATACTGTTGATGGATTATCTGCCATGGCGCTGTGGGCTTTTAGATAGAAAAGGATATTAAAGAAATTAAAAAAACCAAGTACGCATCCGCAAACAAAGTTTATCAATTGAATTTTTTCCATTTTAACAAACCTTAGATAGGCAATTCCTCCAAGAGAGACGATGAAAGAAATTACGAATATCATGATCAGAGAGGTTGTATATGGTAAATATTTAATTTGTGTTACTTGCTTGAAAAGCACATCAATCAATCCAAAGCCAACAAAGACTACAATTGGATATAGCCAATTTTCAATCAAAGGTTGTTTGGAAGACTGTTTAGCGAGTGTGAAAATTATTGCTGTAAACCCAACTATAAATCCTGCAATCTTTAAGGCAGAAAATGTGTCGCCAAATAGAAAATATGCTGCTATTATAGGAATTAACAACGAAAGTCGCTGCGAAATATCTGTTTTCACAATTCCAATATTTCTTACGGAGACCGCAAGAAACCAGAAGACAATAGGCAACAGAACACCTAATAAGAGGAAAATACCACTAACATTCTTTAAATTTAGATCTTCACAATTAGGCTTAAAGAAGAACCAGGCAAGTCCTGCCGCAAAAAGGTAATTCCAAGTAACAGCCTGTATTACACCTATCTTGTACCTTCTTGCCAGTTTAAGTAACACAGAAACTGTGACGCTACAAATAATACTGATAATTAAAAATATCATAATTGCTTGCTATTCTTGTAAACACTCAAATGATCCATTCCAACATTCACCTGATCTGTAATTATCCCCTGAATATCTGGAGCTTGAATTCCTTCGTCCCATGAAGTTGCTGACCTAAACACTCTAGCCTCATCCCAAAGCCCGGCGGCGATAAATTGTGAGAGTAAGTTAGCGCCGCCTTCAATAATAACAGAGTGAATGTCCATCAAGTAGAGTTGATAGGCAATCTTTTGGGGAAGATAGTATTGCATATCTTCCATTTGAATATTATGAATATTCTGATCTATGACAGTTTTAGCCTCGTTAAATACGATAGTTTTGCTTACATTATTGAATACATTATAACCAGCTGGTACTTGCAAATTTTTGTCTATAACTATTCTAATCGGGTTCTTGCCTTCCCATTCTCGCGCAGTTAACTGAGGATTATCACAGATAGCAGTCTGTTTTCCAATTAAAATAGCATCTTCTTCCGTCCTCCATTTGTGAACAAGCTTTTTAGCTAAAGGCCCACTAATCCATTCCTGAAGTACGTTCTTGGGTGCAAAGTAGCGGTTGGCAGTCTCCGCCCACTTTAGAATGATATATGGGCGCTGTTCAATAACTCTAGTGAAGAATCGACGATTAAGTTCTGTGCATTTATCTTCCAAAATCCCATGAATGACTTGAATTCCTGCGGCCTTCAATTTTTCTATTCCTTTACCATCTACGTCAGAGAATGGGTCCGTATTACCTATAACAACTTTTTTAACCCCTATCATAACGAGAAGATCCGCACAAGGTGGCGTCTTGCCAAAGTGAGCACAAGGTTCTAGATTCACATAAACTGTTGAGTTGCGCAGCAGGGTTGCTGCCTCTTCAGGATAGTCAGCAAACGCAGCATTGACAGCATTCACTTCTGCATGAGCTTCTCCAAATTTTCGATGGTAACCTTCTGCAATAATTGTATCCTCATGCACAATGACGCAACCAACCATGGGATTGGGACTAACATTTCCTATACCCATCTCTGCGATCTCGAGGCAACGTTGCATATATAGTTCGTCAGTCATCGCGGCAAAAGTAAGGTATATTGTTCGATTTAGATTACTTTTGTGAGTTATGAATTTGAAGGATATTCTCAAAAAGTACCATAGCGTACTCTTTGGTATTTATGATGATCAGGAAATTGTAGTGTTGTTTTACATTGTTGCTGAATACATTTCTGGCTTCAGCAAAATCCAGCTTTTATTTAAATTAGATGAACTCATAGCTAATGAAGATAACGTGAGTTATATTATTGTTTTAGAGCGACTTAAGAACCATGAGCCTATACAGTATATCCTTTCCGAAGCCTACTTTTACGGTTTGAAATTTAAAGTCGATAGTTCTGTACTCATTCCCAGACCTGAGACTGAAGAGCTTGTGGAAATGGCTATAAATGCATTCAAATTCAAGGAAGTCACTTTAAAAATGATCGACATAGGAACAGGAAGCGGGTGTATCGCCATATCTTTAAAACATAACTTACCTTATGCAGATATTTCCGCTTTAGATATTTCCCATTCTGCACTAGAAATTGCTGCGCAAAACGCAATGAGTAATCAAACATCCATTAGCCTGGTTCAGGCAGACATCCGGGACTTTCAATGCACACAAAAGTTCGACCTTATTATTAGTAATCCACCATACATTACAAAAATGGAAGCGACATTGATGGATAAGAATGTATTGAACTTCGAGCCGCACTTAGCGCTTTTCGTCCCAGATCAAAATCCCCTTGAATTTTATGTCGCTATAGCAGACTTTGGGTTAAAAAGCTTAAAAGACGATGGGTTACTTTTTTTCGAGATCAACGCAAATTATGGAAAAGAAACCATTGAAATGTTGATCAATAAATCCTTTAGCGATCTCCTAATTTTCAAAGACATGCAAGGAAAAGATAGGTTTATTACCGCAAAAAAGCCTTCTAGTTTCTAGAGTGAAAATCCGTGATGATCGATTTTAGATAGTCGCGGTTTAGGTGAGTATAGACTTCGGTTGTCGTTATACTTGAATGTCCTAGCATCTCCTGCACGGCACGTAGGTCAGCGCCGCCATCAATTAAATGAGTAGCGAAGGAATGTCTGAAGGTATGCGGACTTACAATCTTTTTAATTCCAGCCCTTTCCGCCAACTCTTTAACCATATTGAATATGCTTACTCTGGACATAGAGGTGCCCAGTCGGTTTAAGAATATATAATCTTCATTGTCTTTTTTGATAGCAATGTGCACCCTAACTTCCGTTAGATAAATTCTAAGTAACTGGAGGGCGGTCGATCCAATTGGCACTATACGTTCCTTATTTCCTTTGCCAACTACTTTTAAATACTGTACTTCGGGGAATAGGTTCGAAATTCTTAATAGGATCAATTCACTAACCCGTAGCCCGCAACCATAAAGTACTTCTAAAATGGCCTTATTTCGCATACCCTCAGGTTTTGAAGCATCAATTGCCCCGATTATGGCATTGATTTCTTCGACATTCAACGTATCCGGCAATTTTTTTGTAATTCTCGGCATTTCAAGTAGCACTGTTGGATCTTCTTTAATGACACTTTCCATAAGCAAAAATCCAAAGAAAGACTTGAGCCCCGAGATAACCCTGGCTTGTGATGTTGCCTGCATTCCAAGCTCATTTATCCACGTGATAAAAAGTTTAATGTCTTCATTTGTTATTCGATCGACATCAAAATTTTTGTTGGCAAAGTCCAGGTAATGTTCCAGCTTTCCAATATCGTTTAAGTAAGCGCTAACAGTATTGGCAGACATCGACCGCTCCAGACGTAAAAACGTTTTAAAGGATCTTAAATAGGAGGGATTGATCACGGAATAAATTTCTTTATTTAAGTTTTAAACTCTAAGTTTGAATGGATGAAGATACAAATTATTAACGGACCCAACTTAAATCTACTGGGCTTTCGCGAACCTGTCATCTATGGAAGTCAATCTTTTGAAGACTACCTTATTAGTTTAAGAGAAATGTACAGCATTATGCAGATTGACTATTACCAAAGTAATATAGAAGGTGAACTAATAAATAAACTTCATGAAGTTGGCTTCAGTTATGATGGTATTATCTTCAATGGCGGAGCCTATACACATACCTCAGTAGCAATAGCAGATGCAATCGCTGGTATAAAAACTCCGGTGATAGAAGTTCACATTTCAAATATCTATGCAAGAGAAGAATTCAGACATGTATCGCTCACTGGGAAAAATTGTCTTGGCGTCCTCACAGGTTTCGGCATGGATGGTTATCGCTTGGCTTTAGAAAGCTTTCTAAAGACAGTTACCTAGAATTGAGTTGAGAAAAGTATCTTATTTTTTTTATAAAGTAAGCGTACACGATGCTTGAATGATATTGGCCAGTATGGTGTATAAACGGCCTTTGTTTACTGGTTCGCTTTCTGGCATTATGCCAAAACTTTTTAAAGAAATGGACATGAGCTTTCGTTATTGCCATTGCAAAGTCCGTTTTTCCTTCCAGAATGAAATGTATCCATGCAATAAAGTCCATAAAAAATCTGATCAAGATTCTGAAACACGCATCGTATAATGGCAAATTCTTCTGCAGTATTATAAGGTTATTTCTGAAATTTAAATAAGTTTTGTATGGATTATTTGCATCGAGTGTGCCACCTCCAACATGGTAAACTTCTGCATCAGGACAATAAACTACTTTGTAACCCAAGTTCTTTAGTCGCCAGCACAAATCAATTTCCTCCATATGTGCAAAGAAATCCGGATCTAATCCTCCAACCTCTTTCCACTTACCACTCCGAATAAATAAAGCAGCACCACTTGCCCAGAAGATTTCCTTAGCATCATTGTACTGTCCACTATCCACTTCTATTGTATCGAATATACGACCTCTGCAAAACGGATAACCATGCATATCCAGATATCCACCTGCAGCCCCGGCATACTCAAAGAAGGTTTTGTTTTTCTGGCATTTAATTTTTGGCTGGGCAGCAGCAATCATTGGATCGCTTTCCATTAAAGAAATTACAGGTTCGATCCAGTTCTCCGAGACTTCTACATCTGAATTTAATAGCACATAATAGTCAGCTTCAACCTGATCCAGTATTCGCCTGTAGCCTTCTGCAAAACCGTAGTTTTTATCGTTTTGGACAATCCTTACTTTTGGATAATTGTCGGTTACAAATACTACAGAATCATCATTTGATGCATTGTCTCCAACAATTATCTGAATATTTTCGTACACCGACTTCACTACTCCCGGAAGAAACTGTTCAAGCAGATCTTTCCCATTCCAATTTAAAATTACTAACGCTACACTTGGAGATGCCATTACAGATTTTCAGGTTTATGTTTCCACCGCCTATGACTCCAAAGCCAATAAGCCGGTTGTTTGGTAATAATTTCCTCAAGAAGTTTGAAGTTTCTTTTTGTGATGTCCCCTTCCTGAGTTTCAACAGGTTTTTCAGCAATCAGGTAACAATCAACTTCATAATACCCTTGCTTTACCAGTTGCATATTGAAATAAATTACAGGTCTGTTGGTTTGCAAAGCTATTTTTTCAATTCCTTGAAGCACTGGCGTAGTCTGGTGAAGAAAGTCTACCCAAACTCTTGCCTCATCTTTTATAGGCGTTTGATCGCCAGCAAAGCAATACATTGTGATTTTATTTCTTGTAGACGCAATGGATCGTAATGTTTGCCTCATTGGAATAAAAAAATTACTCGTGCTCGTTCTAATCTTGTAAAACCATTCATCAAAGCTTGGATTTGATAGGGGTTTGTAGATTACATATGCTTTGGAACTAATTTTTAATCCCAAAGCCATCATGCCAAGTTCCCAATTACCGTAGTGCCCAGTGCAAGCCAAAATACTTTGACTGTTATTAAGGTAATCTTCAACTAATTCAAGATTATTGAACTTAACTCGCTTCAATAGTTCAGATTCAGAAATACTGGAAAGCTTGATTACCTCAACTACAAGATCTGCAAAGTACCTAAAAAACGTTTTTTCTAAAACAGCAATTTCAGTAGCTGATTTTTCTGGGAATGAATTCGTCAAATTCTCTCTGACAACCAATCTTCTATAGCCAAAAATATAATATATAAAGTAGTACCCTCCCTTTGCGATAACATAGAGAAAGGAGAGGGGGAGTATTGACAATAAGTTTAAAAAAGAGATTCCCATATAAGAAAAGCTTTTTTTTATCATTATTTTGCGAGTTAAGAATGCAAACATAATTTATCAGATGGAAAGTTCAGCTATATTCCCAATTTTTTATATTCCTCCAACATCTTATTTTTCTGGTCTTAAGCAATGCAACTATAATTTTAAACTTGAAATACAAGAACACTTTCCTAAGCAAACTTATAGAAACAGGGCTTCTATTTATTCTCCAAACGGAACGCTTGATCTAATGGTTCCTGTAATAAAGGGCTCAAAAGTTCATACAAAAGTTAGGGATGTCAAGATAAGTGATGAATTTAAATGGCAAAGGCTGCATTGGAAGAGTTTTGAAAGCTGCTACCGCAATTCCGCCTATTTCGAATATTATGAGCCTGAGTTCTATAAGTTCTACACCACCAAATATAATTTTCTGTTCGACATAAATATAGAACTTTTTCAGTGGGTGTTAAAGCAATTGAAATTAAACCTTGATCTCCAGTTTACAGACGAATATTTTAAGAGTTATGACGATGGCTTAGACTTTCGTTCCAAATTTGTAGTAAAGGATATGCAGTTAACCAGTACTAAAACTCCATATTTCCAAGTATTCGATGATAGGGAAGGCTTTAAACCAAACCTAAGTATAGTGGATTTGTTGTTTAATCAAGGCCCGCAGGCAAAGACTTTTTTTTAACTAATGGGAACAACCAAAAAACGCAAGCATCAGAAGCGCTTTTCTTTACCTAAAGCCGGATCTAGTCCTGGCCTAGTTTATATAGATGAGCAATCTCTTCAACCACATATTACGCTTTACCGATATAATGCAGATACATACGATATAATCAAAATTAAAGAAATCGCTGAGGCGATCGAGTTAATTAAAGATGAGGACTATACTTTTTGGGTTGAGATCAAAGGTTTTAAATCTGCTAAAATGTTCGAGACATTGAATACTGAACTTAAAATTAATAAGCTGATTCTTGAAGATATCACACGAACCTATCAACGACCAAAGTTGGAGGAGTATGACGATTATGTTTTCTCCATCAGTAGGATGTTACGGTTCGATAATAATCATGACCTTGATAATGTTCAGGTATCTTTTGTCCTCACAATCAATACAATAATCTCATTTCAAGAAAGCTACGAAGATTGTCTAGAACCTGTACGAAGTAGACTTTCTGCAGGGAAAGGTAATATAAGAACCGCCGGAAGTAGCTATTTGATGTATGCGCTAATGGATATCATTGTCGACACTTACTTTGAAATATTGAGACAGTGGGGCGAAGACTTAGACGCCATTGAAGACAGATTGTTTGATAAACCAGACAAGAGTATAATGTATGACATTCAAGTCATTAAACGTAATCTTATTAATATCAGAAGAGTTGTTTGGCCTGAACGAGACAAACTAAATGACATTCTTCGCACCGATAGTCATCTTATCAGTGATCAGACTAAAATGTTCGTAAAGGACGCTTATGATCACTGCATACAAATTATTGACATTGTTGAATCTTTAAAGGAGATTTCCACCAGTAATATTGATATGTATCTGTCCGTGATTAGTAACAGAATGAACGAAATCATGAAAGTGCTTACCATTATTTCATCTATATTTATTCCCTTAACATTTATTGCGGGAATCTATGGTATGAACTTCGCAAATCAGGATCCTGTTACAGGTAAAATGCTCCCTCAAAATATGCCGGAACTGTATGAGGAACAAGGCTATCTGTATATCATGATCGTTATGGGAGCGATCGCAGTGGCACAAATCATATATTTCTGGCGTAAAGGATGGTTTAAATAGTTGCTATTATTATTACCTTAGCAATGTATGCAATCCTTTGATCTAGATAAAACCGATGTTTCTAAGATAAAGCTCGCCTTAAGTGGTGATGATCAGCAGCTTCAGTTCATTCTGGAAGAATACCACGCGTCCGAGATTGCCATACTGTTTGAAAGCATCACGCCTGAAGACCGTCAGCGGATTATAAACCTTTTAGAGGTTGAGATAGCCTCGGAGGTAATCTCAGAGATGCACGAAGAATCACACCCTGAAGAACTTTTACTTCAATTACATCCAGACAAAAGAACGGAAATCGTAGAAGAGTTGGATTATGATGACGCAACCGATATCATTTCCCAGCTAGATGAGCAGGAGCAACAGGAGATTCTTGAGGACTTAAATGAAGATGATGCGCTGAACATACGTAACCTAATGAGTTACGATGAAAAGACTGCAGGTGGTTTGATGAACACCGAGTTCATAAGAATTAACATCAATCTCACTAAAAAGGATGCCATAGATGAAATCATTCGCCAGAGTGAAGAGATTGAAGAGTTTTACACCATTTTTGTAATTGATGATCAAAATGTTTTCCAGGGAATTGTTTCTTTAAAGGACATCATCAAAGCAAAGGGAAATGTGCAGATTACAGAACTTGTTAAGGCAGAAGTAGCTTGGGTGTACCCAGATACAGATCAGGAAGAAGTGGCCCGACTTATATCTCAATATAATATCACCAGTATCCCAGTATTGGATATAGATATGAAGTTGTTAGGTAGAGTAACTTTCGATGACGTGATTGACGTCCTAGAGGATGAAAACACTGAGGATATCTTGAAAATTTCAGGTGTATCTGAAGATGAAGAATTAAGTGGTAACTGGGTTGAGGCAGTAAAATCTCGTCTGCCCTGGCTGGTCCTGAATCTTGGGACGGCGTTTCTGGCCTCTGCAGTCATCCGCCATTTCGACCCAACTATAAAGCTATTCCCTTTACTATCTGCCTACATGGTCATTATTGCTGGCATGGGCGGAAACGCCGCTACTCAAGCGCTTGCCGTTACAGTGAGACGTATATCATTAAATGACCTAACAGATAATCAGGCATATAGAACAGTACTCAAAGAATTTACTGTCGGTGCTATTAACGGCGCAGTTACAGGTTTAATCGTTTTCATATTTGCCTATTTCTTTGACTCGAGTCTAATGTTGGGGGTAGTTATATTTCTTTCCATGACAGGGAACCTATTGATCGCTGGCATTACTGGATCCGGCATACCTTTGGTTTTGAAACGTATTGGAATTGATCCCGCAATCGCTTCTTCAATAATTATTACAACTTTTACCGATGTTTTCGGATTTTTGCTATTACTTGGCTTAGCCAGCAAACTTTTATTATAACTTTTTACACATGCAACCAACAAAACACAACTGGACAAAAGAGGAAATCTCTGCAATCTATCATAAACCTTTCCTGGATCTTGTTTATGAAGCTGCAATTGTTCATAGAGAAAATAAAGATTACAATGAAGTTCAGGTCAGTTCGTTGATATCAATTAAAACGGGTGGTTGTGCAGAAGATTGTTCCTACTGTCCACAAGCAGCACGTTACCACACAGATTTGCAGGTTCAACCCTTGATGCAACTGGGCCAGGTAGTGTCTGCGGCTGTAAAAGCTAAAGAGGGCGGAGCTTCACGTCTATGCATGGGTGCTGCTTGGAGAGAAGTTAGAGATAACCGGGACTTTGACCGGGTATTAGATATGGTTAGGGCAATAAATGATCTGGATATGGAAGTTTGCTGCACACTGGGAATGCTTACGGAGCATCAGGCACAAAGATTGGCTGATGCAGGCTTATATGCCTACAACCATAATATTGACACGTCCGAAGACGATTACAAAAGAATTATTTCAACCCGTACGTACGATGACCGTTTGAATACAATAAAGAATGTGCGTAAAGCGAAACTTAGCGTTTGTAGTGGGGGTATTATCGGTCTGGGAGAAACCACAGAAGATCGGGTTTCCATGTTGCAGACTCTTTCAAATATGGATGTACATCCAGAATCGGTTCCGGTGAATGCATTGGTACCGGTAAAAGGAACTCCTTTAGAAAATCAACCAAGAGTTCCAATTTGGGACATGGTAAGAATGATTGCAACGGCAAGAATTGTAATGCCGAATTCAGTAATACGGCTTTCTGCTGGTAGAAATGAAATGAGCACTTTGGAACAAGCTTTTTGCTTTATGGCAGGCGCGAGCTCGATCTTTGCAGGAGATAAATTGCTGACTACACCAAACCCAGCTTTCGTAGATGATATTGCGATGTTCGAACTGTTGGGGCTAAAGAAACGTAATGCCTTTAAAAATGGCAGACCAACAAACACACTGATCAGCCAGGAAGATGTTACGGCTATATAGCTGTAACCCTCGTTTCTACATTTCCTCTTGTAGCTTTTGAATAGGGACATCCTTTGTGCGCTTTATTAGCCAATTGCTGGGCCTCATCAATAGTTATTCCTGGAATATGGACATCCAGATCTGCTGATAATACAAATGCATTACCATCCTGATTGAAGGAAACATGAACTTCTACAGATGCTTCAGAAACATCTACTCCATCTTTCTCGGCTACGGATCCCAACGCCCCAAGGTAGCATGATCCCCATGCAGCTGCAAGTAGTTGCTCTGGATTAGTAGCACCTCCTTGTCCTCCAAGTTCTCTCGGTTTTCTAATTTCAAAATCAATAATACCATCACTTGATTTAACGTGGCCATCTCTTCCACCTTTGGCCATAACTGAACCAGTATATAACTTTTTCATAACTTCTTTCTTTTTAATTAACGTAGGTATAACAAAAGAGTACTGTTTTAGTTTCAGAGCTTGATCTTTTCTGACAGTTTAAAAATATCATATGCCACCTTTTGGATAAGTTCAAATTGTTCATAGATTACAACCCCGCCATTTTGCTCAGATTCCGGTACTACAGAATTTCTAATCAAGGGGACATTGCTAATTTCTTCTTTGTGTTCAAGGAGATTTTTTGTGGCGAGATTGAGCAAGTAGGTTGTGTTCTGTATAATCGGCTTCAGCTGCTCAAAATCATCATACACAAATGAATGGTCCTTGCTGTACAATGACAACGTTGCAACATAAGATGATAAATGATGGTTCAACGCCGTAAACTGATGTAGTTCTTTCATCATAACCTGCTTACTTTTAGGTTCAGAGAACATCCGTTGAAATAAGGATGCTAAGTTTGCCGAAGCCACGTAAACGTCTTTCCTGGCCAACTTATAATTTGTGATTTCCGTTACCTCTTCGCTATAAAACAATGTAACCTGGTAAAAATATTGGAGGTTTGCATTTATCACATCCAGCATTCCATCCTTCAATTTCTCATGCTCCCAATTTGGAAATAGAGAATAACTAGCGAGTAGCGCAATGCCTGAGCCGATCAATGTATCATATATCCGTTCTCTGGCTACTGAAAGACCGCCCATTCCCAGGAAATCGAAAAGTACTAATATGTAGGGAGTCATAAATAGCACGCTTACAACATAGTTTTTTCGCTGAAAACTGTAGCAGCCAATCATGCATATAAGCAGTATACCGAAGAGGGTTTTCCTGTCATTTACATACATTAATATACCCATACCAACAAAAGCACCTATAATTGTTCCTATCAGCCGCTCGTAGTTTCTCTGCTTTGTCAAACTAAAGCCCGGCTTAGAAATAACAAGAATTGTTAACAAAATCCAATAACTATGTGAGAAATCAAGGATTTTTGCCACCACAAAGCCAATAAGCATTACGATAGAAACTCTAAGTGAGTGACGAAAAATAGACGAACTAAAAGTCATGTTCTCAAATAGCTCTTTCGAATCTATACTCTTGTTGCTTACAAACCGTTCGACCTCAATATTTTTTACTTTTAAGTTCTTTTTCTCATTCTTATTAAAGTATCCATTTACCGTTTTTACTCGAGAAATAATATTTTCTATATTTACTTCTATATTCTTTAAAGCTATGATTCCTAGAGTACTATATTGTCCATTCGAATTAGTGTTCTCTAATAAAAGAATCTTTTGCTTAAGTTTCGCGACTTCTGTAATCAATGATTTTGGCAGGATAGGCGTGCCTCCAGTTTTTAAAGCAAATGCAATATCATCAAGTTCGTCCGCTATATGAATAATTAGGGTCTCATAATGAGAAAGAATTCCAGACTTGTCAAACTGATCATGAAGCTGCTGATAATTAAAATAGGTTGACATAATTTGTTCGAAAAGATCGACCATATCAACAAAAACCAATAACAAAAACCTGCCTTCTGGAGTTGATTCTCGAATAATTTCTCTTGTTCTAAAAAGCACATCGCGAACCGCATCTTGCTTCTCATGCACCAATACCTGCAACTGAAGCAGTTCTGCATAATTCTTATCATAATTAGTGTTTTGATGGTAAAACTTGGCCTTTGCCCTAAGAAATTCGCTTATCTCAAGTATGGATTCACTCAATGTCTGCTGAACTAAACGATAAGGTCGTAATCGATAAAATATATAGCTTAATGTTGTATACCAAAGGCTTCCTGCGAAAATTAATGTTGCATAAATTAAAACTTCATTCCATGGCCTAAAGTCGTCTATGCTCAGCACCATAATTAATAAAGCAGAGGTTCCAATAGATGCGGCTCGTAAACCATAAACAAAGAACATGGAAAACACAAAGCTAAAGATAACTAGCAGCGAGGCAGTAAAGTAAACGTTATTATTGCTTAGGCCTACAACTAATGAAATGATTGTGATCAATCCAGTTGTAACCAACATGGCATTTCTACGATGAACTATAGGTCCTGGAGAATCAGCAACACTTGCACAAAGTGCGCCTAGTGATAATGTCATTCCAAGCTTCAACAATCCAAACTGGGCAAGGATTAGTGATGGACAAAGCACCCCGAACGTTATCCTCAAACCATCGGCCACATAGGTGCTGAGTAAGAAGTCCTGAATACTTCTAATTGGTCGGTTTAACATTATATAATGTCCTATAATTAATATTATGTTAAGTAGTTGTTGTTTTATAACCGAAGTCTCAACTAATCACTTAGCTAACTAGAATTCTTCAAGTTTTGACTTCAACTCCTGAACTTTATCTAGTTTATTCTTTCGTGTATAAATTTCAATAAGTAATTCTACAGTAGACTTATCGTTCTGATTGATTTCATGTGCTTGTAGCAAAGCAACCTCAGCCCGATTGACTAAACCCGCAAATTTTTGATTGCTGTCCGGCGTTTTAGCTTTCAACGCTTCGTTTGCAGAATCTACATAAGCTAATCCCAACTGATAAAGTGCATCAAAATAATTTTCGTCCAATTCCAGTGCTCTATTGTAAGCCAGCTGAGCTGTATGATATCCTGCGCCTTTCTGTTGTAGGTAGCCGTATAAAAAAAATAACAATTTGTTATTCGTAGTAGCCTTTAAATTTTGCTCAATCGTATGTATCGCTTCAGGATATTTTTCGCTGTCCAAAAGCAAATTGATGTAGTCATTGGTGAGGTTGGTGTTATATGGGTTTACTGCTATACCCTCCTCCAATGACTTTATAGCATTTTCATGCTCAAATTTTGAAGTGTACAGTTTTGAAAGGGTTTGAAAGATTGCAGGATCTTTAGCTCCATTATCTTTAGCTCTCCTAAAGTAGATTAAAGCATTATCAAACGCACGAATATTCTGGGCAGATAACGCCGTATTAATCGCTAAGGATGTATCTTTTGGGAAGAAATCACTTACTTCTTTCAACAAATTAAAAGCTGTCGTGAAGTCATTATTTTTATAAGCATTATTCGCCTTGTTTTGCTTTTTAATATTGATGTTGTAAATTGACGCTTCAATAAGGCGGGCGTTGTCGTCGAACCTATCCAATCTTTTAGCAGAATCAATTGCAGCAATAGCCAACCCGTAATACCTATCGGAGTTTCCTTCGTTACCATCTAAAATAGAGACATAAGAACTTAGGTAAGCTTTAATAGCCCAAGTTTCTGACCATTTTCTAGTTTTCCTATCATTCTGCGCAGCTTCGGCTGCCTTTACTCCTTCGCCAAGTATATCTAATTGTGCTTTGTTATCCTTTTGATTATTGATAGCAACTTGTAGTTTTCCTATACTATTACGGGCTACTCTTAGCTGACTTTTTTGAGAAAAAGCAATGGTATTGCTTACTACTACCAGAAAGACGAAGGTTAACAGAAATATCCTTTTCATATACCAAATCTAAAAATAAAGAGGGATTTGTACCCCTCTTTATCTATGCAAACTTATTTTTTATCTAATGTTATTAGCAGTTTGCTCATCACCTCATAATTTGGCGTATCATTCTTAAAGCCGTAAATAGACTTTAATTTGTCCACTGCATCAGCATATTTAGGATCAATCGCAAGCGCCTTTTTATAGTATGGTAGTGCTAGATCGATGTTAGCCATCATTTTAGAACTCATATCGTCATACTCTTTCTTCTTCTTTTGATCAATATCATTTCTCTTTTCTTGGAGTGACAAAGCTTGCTTAAAGTAAGTCTCCCCGATATAATACTGGTAGACAGCATTTTTAGGATCTTTCTCAGCCAACTTTTTCAACATCTCTTGAGACTTAGCGACATCACCCTTTTTAGTATAATAATCGGTGATACGTCCGATAAAAGCAGTACTATCAGGATATTTTGCAGATGCCTCGTTCAACACCTCAAGGTATTTAACACTGTCTTTCAGGTTGGTGCCTGTGATGTCAACGATTTGGCTGTAAAGAGAATACGAATCTTTAAATCCCAAATCAATTGCTTTTCTATAACTCGCCACCGCTTCAGGATACTTTTCTGCCAAGCGCGCAACCAAACCTGCATTGACAAACATTGAAGTGTCTTGTGGGTTTTTTATAGTCATAGCGTTAAAAGCGGTATACGCTGTTACATAATCCTTTCTTTTGTAAGCAATCATACCTCTGTTGGAAAAAGCATTTTCAACGAAATCTTTTGCATCCTTAACATCGTTTTCAACACTCTTATCTTTCTTGACATTTAATGCTTCAGCTTTCTCAATAGCTTCAGAAGCCACTTGCTGCTTGGCAATAGAATTTTGAAAATCAGTTGTATCAATCAGGGCGATCCGTGAAGCAATTAGTGCCCTAATAGACCACGCGGTCGGCATATCTTTAGATTTCTCATGTCCAATTGCAAGATCGGTATGAGCAAAACCTACGTTTAAAATAGCTAAATCCTCAGCTAAAGTAGGCTTCGGTTTGGCTGGTTCTTCTTTCTTTTTGTCTGCGCTAACTTTCATCTTGCTAGCTAAAGCACCAAGATCAATAGTAACAGCATTCTGGCTGTTTGCATAATCCATCCAACTTTTTTTAGCAGCCTCTACCTCAGATTTTTGCGCATTTGCTAGTAGAGCTGTACTGGCAAATATCATACTTAAAAGTACTTTTTTCATCTTAATTTGTTCTAAAGTTATATTAGTTATTCGGTTTCTTCATCATTATCATTCTGAGCCTCTTTATCATCCAAATCTTCACTTTCAATCTCTTTTGAGCTTTCCTCAACTTCGCCGTTTCCTACTATTACCTTTCCTTCAGCTTCCGGATCTGCAACTATTGCATCTTCATCAACCTCAGCCTCGTCTTCATGTTCAATTTTAGCTACAGATGCAATCGCATCGTTACCTTTTAAATTGATCAGTCTAACACCTTGTGTAGCTCTCCCCATAACTCTTAACTGGCTGACCACAATACGAATCACTATACCGGATTTGTTAATGATCATTAAGTCATCGGCATCAGTAACGTTCTTAATTGCTACTAAGGAGCCTGTCTTCTCAGTTATATTTATGGTTTTAACACCTTTACCGCCTCTGTTAGTAACGCGATAATCATCGATATCTGTACGTTTACCGTAACCTTTTTCTGAAACTACCAGAACCGTTGCTGATGAGTCCTCAACAGCAATCATGCCAACAACTTCGTCTTTGTCATGTGAAAGTGTAACACCTCGTACTCCTGTGGCAGTTCTACCCATCGGTCTAACTGTAGACTCGTTGAATCTGATCGCTCTACCGGATCGTAACGCCATTACGATTTCACTGGATCCAGTGGTCAAACTTGCTTCAATTAGTTGGTCACCTTCATTAATATTAATCGCATTGATACCATTAACCCTAGGCCTTGAATATGCCTCCAAAGAAGTCTTCTTAATGGTACCTTTCCTGGTACACATGATAATAAAGTTGTTCTCAAGGTATTCTTGATCTTTAAGGTTTTTTACTTTAATAAATGCCTTGATTTTCTCTTCCTTAGGAATGTTAATTATATTTTGGATTGCTCTACCTTTGCTCAATCTTGAACCTTCAGGGATTTCGTAAACTCTTAACCAGAAACAGCGACCAGCTTCAGTAAAGAACAACATATAGTTGTGGTTAGACGCAATTAGTAAGTGCTCAATAAAATCCTCGTTTCTGGAATCACTTCCTTTAGCTCCCTTTCCACCGCGACTCTGAGTGCGGTATTCGGTGGCAGGAGTACGTTTTATGTAACCTTCATGAGAAATCGTGATCACAACGTCTTCATCCTCAATAAAATCCTCCATACTCATGTCTTCCGCAGAGTGTACGATCTGAGTTCGACGCTCATCGCCATATTTCTCACGCATCTCAGCCAATTCGTCTTTGATTATCTGCATACGCAAACCCTCATCGTCTAATATCGACTGTAAATAGTCGATAGTTTTCATCAATTCGTCGTACTCATCCTTGATTTTATCACGCTCAAGCCCTGTTAACCTGCGTAGGGTCATATCAAGGATTGCTCTAGCCTGAATATCACTCAGACCGAATTTTTCCATCAATCCAACTCTTGCTGCTTCGGGAGTATCAGATGCACGGATCAATTTGATTACTTCTTCGATATGATCTAAGGCGATCAACAATCCTTCAAGAATATGGGCGCGCTTTTTTGCTTCAGATAGTTCAAACTTAGTACGTCTAACAACAACTTCATGTCTATGCTCAACGAAATAGTGTATAAGATCTTTCAGATTCAACATCTGAGGTCTGCCTTTTACTAAGGCAATATTGTTCACGCTAAACGAAGTTTGTAAAGCTGTTTGTTTAAACAAGTTGTTTAAAACAATAGAAGCATTTGCATCTCTTTTGATCTCATAAACGATACGGATTCCATCTTTATTAGACTCATCTTTAATATTAGAGATACCTTCAATTTTTTTCTCACCTACAAGCTCAGCAGTACGCTCAATCATCATCGCCTTATTCACTTGGTATGGAATTTCGGTTACAATGATTGTTTCGCGGTCTTTATGGGTTTCGATTTCTGCTTTCGCACGCATCATCACCCTCCCTCTACCTGTCTCGAATGCTTCCTGCACTCCCGCATAACCATATATAAGCGCTCCGGTAGGAAAATCCGGCGCCTTGATAAACTTCATTAATTCCGGAATTGTGATCTCATTGTTATCAATGTATGCAACGGTCGCATTGATCACCTCAGTAATATTGTGTGGAGGCATATTAGTTGCCATACCTACCGCAATACCAGAGGATCCATTAATTAGTAGATTCGGTACTTTAGAAGGTAAAACAGTAGGTTCCGTTAAGGAATCATCAAAGTTTAATTGGAAATCAACAGTGTCTTTGTTGATATCAGCTAGCATATCTTCGGCAATTTTCTGAAAACGTGCCTCAGTATAACGCATCGCTGCCGGTGAATCACCATCAATTGAACCAAAGTTTCCTTGTCCTTCAACCATCAGGTAACGTAAACTCCAATCCTGAGCCATCCTTACCATGGTATTATATACCGAAGAGTCGCCATGTGGGTGATACTTTCCAAGAACCTCCCCCACAATACGGGCAGACTTTTTATAAGGTTTATTGTTTGCTAAACCCAAATCAAGCATACCGTACAACACACGTCTATGTACTGGTTTTAATCCGTCACGCACATCAGGCAAAGCCCTTGATACGATTACCGACATCGAGTAATCGATGTAAGCCGACTTCATCTGCTCGTCAATATCTATTTTTATTATTTTGTCGTTTTGTTGATTGTCTAAATCTTCAGCCATAAATATTAATGTTCCTTAGAACGTTGAAATTTGGTTTTACTGTATCATTGCGAATCTACTAAAAAAACTGCCAAGAAGACCTATTGTTGAAAAATTTTAAACCCAGTTCACACCCTTTTTTAGCTTGCTTAAGGTCTCCCATTCGGGGCTTCCAATCACCGGCTGATGGTTGTAAACCCATTTGGCCATAGGCGGCAAACTCATAAGAATAGACTCTATGCGGCCATTGGTTTCCAGTCCGAACTTGGTTCCCGAATCATATACGAGGTTGAATTCTGCATATCGGCTTCTGCGGAGATATTGCCATTCCTGCTCGCTTGGTGTGTACTCCAAATCCTTATTCCTATCTATCAATTCCGAATATACAGGAGAGAAAGTCTCCCCCACAGCAATGGAGAAATTCAGGATCTCTTCATAACTTAAACCAGTATTCTCAGGCTTCAATCGATCATAAAATATGCCACCCACTCCCCTTGTCTCGTTACGGTGTTTTATAAAGAAATAATCATCAGCCTGTTTCTTAAATTTAGCGTAGAACGATGCATTAAATCGATCACAAGTTTGCTTTAACAGATGGTGAAGATACCTAACATCAGTATCTATAACGTAATGGGGAGTCAGATCAATCCCCCCACCAAACCAACGCGTCTCCTCATCCATTTCGAAATAGCGAATATTCATATGGATGATCGGAACAAAAGGATTTGAAGGATGCATAACGATAGAAACACCTGCGGCAAAGAACTCGTCGCTTTCTACTCTAAATGCCTTTTTAATAGCTTCAGGCAGTTTTCCATAAACGGCAGAGAAATTTACTCCTCCTTTTTCAATAACATTCCCATCTTGCATAATTCGGGTGCGCCCTCCGCCGCCGCCTTCGCGTGCCCACAATTCTTCCTCAAACTTCGACTTACCATCCGCAAGCTCCATATCCCGACAAATATCCTCCTGTATTCTTTGATATGCTGCTACCACCTGATCTCTAAACTCCATAATCCTGATTGAACTCAAAGTTAACCTTTAAAGAAAGTTAAAAACTCGAAATCATCAGATAGTACAATTTTTTGACACTATTCTTCGATGTAGTCCAAGTCTTTTCCGTACGTCTCGTCGAGATTGTACAAAGCGATGTAAGCAATTGAAACGGTAAGCACGGCCACAATTAAACCTGAATTAATAACACCGAATTTGGTAACCAGAAACTGAAATAGTATAGTCACAAGAATTAGCGAACCTCTTACCATGTTCGGAACACTCGTCGTGACTGTCGCCCTCAAATTGGTGCCGAAATGCTCAGCAGACATCGTAACAAACACTACCCAGTATCCAGTAAACAACCCAAAGAATAGACAAAGCACATAGAATTCGTTTGCCGACCAGCCCGTATTTAGCAGGTACACAAGCATCGTAATGAACGTCAACGTAATGGAAACAAAAACGACTTTTTTTCTGGTCTTAAACAGCTGGCTTAAGGCGCCACTTGCAAAATCTCCCAGTGAAATACCGATATAGGTAAACATTACCCCTTTCCCATTATCCAAAACATCAATCGAACCCAAAGCCTTACCGAAAACAGGTGCTATACCCACTAGTATGCCTACCACATACCAAAGTGGTACAGCAATCAGAATACAGTTCAAATACTTAAAAAAACGTTTTTTCGTTGAAAATAGCATTAAGAAGTTTCCCTTTACCACGCCTTTCTTCGCCATCTTTTCAAACATCCCGGATTCGAAGACTCCAAACCTTAATAAAAGAAGTATTATCCCTAAACCGCCTCCAACAAAAAACGCCGTCCTCCATTCAAAAAGATTTCCGACAATATAGGCGCCTACTGCACCTAACAGACCGATCCCTGCAACCATCATCGTACCGTAACCCCTATTCTCCTTGTTCATACTCTCACTTACCAGAGTTATTCCTGCACCAAGTTCTCCGGCAAGTCCAATCCCCGCGATGAACCTAAGAGCGGCATACATGGGAATACTCGTAACAAAACCGTTCGCTATGTTGGCAATAGAATACATAATTATGGAGCCGAAAAGAACTGAACGTCGTCCTTTTTTATCGCCCAAAATACCCCAAAGGATACCACCTATTAACAGCCCGGCCATTTGCCAGTTCATTAATGATAACCCGGTTTCAGTAATTTTATATGCTGGTACATTAAGTGAAGAAAGGCTTTTATTCTTTATGATTAGGAATAAAAGTAAGTCGTATATATCGACAAAATAACCCAGCGAGGCCACAAGAATCAAAAAAAATAGTTTTTTATTGTTTTCAGCAGCACACATGAAACTTTATTTGGCCGTCGAAAATACAAAAAAAAGCGTACGGAATAGTAATGAAGATTTAACTGTTATTCGCTCAGGCCTTTAATTGTTAAACCGAATGACTACATCGGCTTAACCATAGTAGTATCTACTGATATTATTGTAGTATCAACTTGCATTATAGTTGAATCTAATGGCGTACCTGTCGTATCTGTCATTGTGCTGTCTGCACCTTCTGAAATACTTTTCGTTGAACTGCATGCTGATACTGCTATCATTATCGATGCAGCAAAAGCAAGACTTAAGATGAACTTTTTCATAACATAGGGGTTTTTCCTATGTTTACCTTCACGTCAAAATAAATGCTTATAAATAGTTTTAAATTCTAATGTCATAAAAATAAAAGGTTCTTTCGTTATCTTGAAAGAACCTTTTATTAAAAAATTAATTAATTAAAAGAGAATACTATTTCGGCATCAACACTCCATCAATCACGAATGTTACGCCGTTGCTTGATACCACATCAGCAACTGTAATTTTCGAATCATTTACCCACCATGATCCGTCTTTTTCGGTCAACTTAATTTTGCCACCCTGAACAGTAGTTAATTCCATGCCGTTTTTTAGGTCTGCAGCTTTATAACTACCAGCAACAACGTGATAAGTTAATACTTTTGCCAAATCAGCTTTCATCTCTGGTTTAAGTAAATTATCGACTGTTCCAGCAGGTAATTTTGCAAATGCTTCATTTGTTGGAGCAAATACAGTGAATGGGCCAGCGCCGCTTAATGTTTCCACCAAACCTGCAGCCTTGACAGCAGCTACTAACGTGGTGTGATCGTTAGAAGCAATTGCATTCTCAACGATGTTTTTAGAAGAAACCATCGTCGCGCCACCAACTTGTACTCCCTGCCCTGTAGCAGCCATAGAAGTATCTGCCATGTTCATAGAGGTGTCAACCATTGAACTATCGCTTCTACTTGCAGTTTTGTCGGTAGAACTACATGCTGACATCATAGCCAGCAATGCCAGTCCAGATGCTAAATTTAAAATTTTTTTTTTCATGATTAAGGTTTTGATATTTAGGTTTTCACTATATAAACGATAAATTCTCTGATTAGTTTTATTATTTTAAATTTTTAACTTCGATAAACTTTTAGATATTTAGCGTTATGATCGTTTCTGAAAGAACCCTAAAATGGGGCTTGTGCTTCTACCCTCCTTTTCTATTCCAGAGGATATGGGTAAGGAAGTTTCATAAGGGATTTCGAAGGGTAGATGTTAAGATCAATAAAAGTCTTTTCAATAAAAATTATAATAGTTCAATTTTCGGTGGTACAATCTACGCGGCTACCGACCCTTTTTACGCCCTTTTATTTGATCAGCTTCTTCAGAGAGAAGGCTTCAAGGTAAGAGTATGGTTGAAAAGTGCTTCAATCCAATACCTCAAACCAGGACGAACTGACCTCTTTTTTACTGTTACTATAAGCGACGAGATGTTAACTGAAGCTATTTTGGCGTTAAATACTGTTGGAAAATTTGTGAAAGCATATCCAATGGAGATTACAAACTCCTCTGGCGAACTCTGTGCTACGGTTATGAATGAAGTCTATATTAGAAGTCTGCATCTCGGTGAAATACCGCGTATTGCTTATTAACGAACAGGAGGAAATGTATTGAACATCAAAAGACTTATCCTGCAGGGCGAAGGAACAACGTTAGATTTCAAGAAAACGATCACCAGTGTAGAAAAAATAGCGAAGAGCCTGGTTGCATTTGCCAATAACAAAGGTGGACAACTTTTGATTGGCGTAGCAGATAACGGTGCGATCAGAGGAGTAAAATCTGAAGATGAGGAGCGGTACATGATTACTAAATCTGCACATCAGTTTTGCAAGCCTGCTATAGAACCCGAGTTTGAAGAAATATATGTGGATAATAAACTGGTTTTGGTAGTCAAGATAGCTGCAAGTGATAGCAAGCCCCATTACGCATTAGATGAGCAAAAAAAATGGTGGGTTTACTATCGAGTTAACGATAAAAGTATCCTTGCAAGTAAAATCATTATAGAAGTCATTAAAGGAGGTAATGAAAACACAGACAATGTGATTTGTTATACCGATCAGGAACAAAAACTATTTGATCACTTAACTCAGGAAGGCAGAATAACATTGAAGCAGTTTAGCAAGCTCACACGTAGCTCCTACCGTCAGTCACAAAAGGTATTGGTGAGCCTTATCCTTGGCGGAATTATTAAACCAGTAACATCAGAAAAAGAAGAGTACTACGTTGCTACCTAAAATAAATACAGGATGACGTTCGATATTCACGATGCGGAGCATTATTGTTATTGAGTAGTCCGTAAGAGCTTGCTCAAGGATGAAAAAATATTCAACTCAACTCTTGTTAAAAAACCCGACTTTTGCCCTAATGTTGACTGCCTTTCTAAATAAATACAAACCTTACTACAAAGATAACCTGCATCTTGCCTTGCCAATTGTAGTTTCTCAACTTGGCCATACTCTTGTTCATCTGGCAGACAGCGTTATTGTCGGTCACTTTGCCGGCACCATTCAACTTGCAGCCGTTTCTTTGGTGAACAGTGTGTTTATGTTGATTCTGGTACTGGGAATGGGACTTTCTTATGGCCTTACTCCATTAGTTGCTAGAGAGAATGGCCGACAAAACTTTGACGAGTGTGGGAAACTGCTATCTAACAGCTTGATTATAAATTTTATAACATCCATTATATTATATACGCTAGTTCATTTCGGTTCTCTCTTGGTAATTGACCACATCGGTCAGTCCCAAGAGGTTGTTGCCTATGCAAAACCATATCTTGCCTATCTTGGGCTATCCATCATTCCCTTAATGATCTTTCAAACCTTTAAGCAATTCACAGAAGGATTGGGCTTTACTAAACAGGCGATGTATATCTCTGTATGGGGTAATGTTATTAACGTAATTTTTGGTGTAATTTTCGTAAAAGGGATGTTTGGTATTGCTCCGATGGGAGTCAAAGGAGTAGGACTAAGTACACTGATTGACCGAACGTTAATGGCAATTGTTATGGTTACCTACGTAATGCGTTCCGTTCATTTTAAGAGGTATATACAAAATTTTAAATTCACTTTTATTGATAAAATCCGTTCAAACCGAATATTGCAAATAGGCGCGCCGGTTGCTCTTCAGTACGCGTTCGAAATCAGCGCATTTAGTGGAGCCGCTATTCTCATTGGAACCATTGGAGCTGTAGAACAAGCAGCACATCAAGTAGCGATCAACCTCGCTGCAGTAACCTACATGATGGCCAGTGGGATAGCCTCTGCAGCGACCATAAAAACTGGCAACAATCTTGGCAAAGCCAACTTTTTAGATCTTAGGAGATCAGCAATAGCAAGTTACCATGTAATCATTGTATTTATGTCTGTCACCGCCATTTTCTTTATCTTCGCAAACAACCTTTTGCCCTATATCTATACTGAGGATCAAGCAGTCATAAGTATTGCAGCTCAACTACTTATCATTGCAGGATTTTTCCAATTGTTCGATGGTACCCAGGTCGTTGGTTTAGGTATCTTAAGAGGCGTTGGTGATGTCAATGTTCCTACCATAATCACCTTCATCGCATATTGGATCATCGGGATTCCTTTAGCTTATGTGTTAGGAATAGTTTTAAAGATGGGGGTCAATGGAATCTGGTACGGACTGACTTTTGGGCTTTTAACCGCTTCAATACTATTATTTTTTAGGTTCCAGCAAAAGACAAAATTGTTGGAAGAGGTTTATTAAAATCAGCAAACCAGTCGTAGATCAGTACTAGATTTTATATATCTCTTCCCTGTTCCTTAAATAATTAAGAACGCAGATAGTCTTTACACTTGTGACCACATTTGTCATCATTTCCCTCTTCTGAAACATTTGATGTCGATTTCTAAATTTTACAAATAGTTAAAATCCTTAGTTATTATCAAACTAATGGAATAAATTTGCCAGCAACGCAGATGGCAAACTCAATATTTAAACAACAAGCTTCCAGGGCATTTCAAAATAACAGGTGGATGCTCCATCTTATTTTCTGGCTGGGATTATTGGCCTCGTTCTATTTCAGTTATGTCAATAGCATTCGTTTCTTGAAGCTCGGTTATCCCAATAGCATTGTGATCGCAAGTTTCTCTATCAGATTTATAGTTTTTTTTTTCGTTGCCTACACTTTCCTTTTTTTTGTTGTACCACTCTCGAAGAAATCTAATAAGTATTACTACTGGATGTCTCTGGTAGGTGTAATTTTGTTCTGGTATCTTGTGCAAACCTTAACACTTACCTCAATTTTCAGCCCGGTAGCAAATCCCCCAGGCAAGGCAGACAATAGCTTCTTAGGCCTCTTAATTAGATACTATTCCAGCTACCTTATTTTTCTATCGATCTTTATAGCCTTCTATTATTTTGTTGATATCTATGACCAGCAAAAGGGATTAAAGAAGCTACAACAATACAAGACACAGAAAATTGCATTGGAAAGCAGCTTTTTAAAGTCACAGATAAATCCTCATTTTCTTTTTAATACGTTGAACAACATCTATGCACTGAGCATGAAAAAATCAACGCAAACAAAGGTAATTATAGAAAGACTAGAGTCTCTTTTGTATTATATGCTATATGAGTGTAAGGCTGATCTTGTACCCTTAGCAAATGAATTCACGTTTACTGATAGTTATATCGCGCTTGAGAAATTGAGGCACAACGAGAACCAAATTAAGGTTACGGTGCAAATAAACGGAGAAATCGGTAATAAGAAGATTGCACCATTGTTACTCATTAATTTTCTTGAAAACGCCTTCAAACATGGCACCAAGACTAGTTTTGGAAAGTCATGGATAAACCTTGAAATAGATGTTACAGAAGAATTAGTGCATTTCAAGCTGCAAAATAGCAAACCATTCAACCTTGTTGGCCAATCTATCTCTGAATATAAAGGTGGTATAGGATTAAAAAATGTCAAACGCAGGCTGGAAATTTTATATCCCCAACGCCACGATTTGGCCATCAATAACTTTAAAGACAGGTTTGAAGTAGACCTTTCTATTAACCTTTAAGCATGGCTGATATTGTAGAATTGGAGATTAACAATAAAAACCGTCTGGTATATTTTACCAGGTATCGCTGGATTGCACATGTAGTTTATTGGACATGGGTATTAGTTGCAGGAACGTTACTAACGGTAAAGATACCTATCACTCCCGCCATATTATTTAACCATTTCATTCTCGACAACCTGCTAATCGCAGTCTTTTTTTATACCTATTGTCTTTACCTCATCCCGTACTTTTTTAAACGAAATAAGAATTTTAAGTTCTGGTCTATCGTGCTTGCATGCTACTTTATCATACCAGCGATCGATGTTATGTACAATAAGAATTTCGTTCATTTAAGTACCCATCAGACTGCTAATTCTAGTTATATGATCTCCTATGCCAGTAACCTTGGTAACTATTTGCTCAACTTTCTGATATTTTCAATGATGCTTTTCTTTATGGAAAAGAATGAAGAAGGACATACAGATATGGAGATGGAGAAAGAACAGCAGGAGATTGAACGGGTTAAATTAGATATGCTCAAAACTAATATTAGTCCTGATTTCTTAATGAGATCTCTGTCGCAACTGAAGCAATCAGCTTCAGATATGGCTGAAAATACTTCCGAAGCGATCCTCACTTTCTCAGATCTTCTTAGGTACCGGCTATACAGCAACCGTCAACAATACACAAAATTGATAGAAGAAATGGGCGCCATATATAGCTTTATTCATTTCATTGATCTCAATAAGTACAACAACAACCTAACTATAAATCTTCAGACACAGGGAGATCCTGGTGATAAATCAATAGCGCCATTGGCTCTCGTAAATATCATGGAGCCATTTTGTAAAGTTCACTCCAATCAACCCGTGACACTCAGCATGATTCTGTTAATCGAAGACCAAAGTATATTACTGGAAATGGACTACAGCCTTCGTGCAAACCCAGTTTTACTGGCAGACCTACAAGAATATGGCGACAACTATAAGCAATTGTACGGCAGTAGTGTCAAATTCCATTTTGAAAATTGTGAAGATGAAAGATGCTTGATAAGTTTAACGCTCCCTGTTGATTAATATCGCAATTGACTTTTATTATCCTTTCTAAGTATCTTCGAAAATGACTCAGAAACGCCTATTTATTGTTGATGACCATCAGTTAGTTATCGATGGAATACAATCTTTATTGTCAGAATCAGAAAATATAAAGTTGTAGGTTTCAGTCGAGAGCCGGACCTTGTCTTAAGTATGCTCCCAGAGCTAAATGTAGATATTTTACTTACTGATGTGAGTATGCCGGTAATTAGCGGAATTGAACTTACTAGGTCGATTAAGAAGCCGTATCCCTCTATCAAGATCATTGCAATATCAATGTTTGGTACCGCCGAAGTAATTAAAGAAATGCTTGATGCCGGCATTTCAGGTTACATCTTAAAAAAATACGGGGAGACTGGAACTGTTGGCAGCTCTGGATAAAGTGATAGAGGGAGGAAACTATTTCGATCAACAGGTCACAAAGGAAATACTTAACAATTTTACTAAAAAGGAAGTGCAATTGCGATTAACCAACCGGGAAATTTAAATCATCAAACTAATTGGTAACGAGCTTATTAACAAGCAAATATCAGACAAGCTTTTTATTAGTGAGCGTACAGTAGAAACCCATCGCAAAAACATCTTTAGGAAGACAAACACCCAATCGGTAGTTGGCCTCTTAAAATTTGCTTATGCGCACAAAATCCTTTAGTTATTGTCCAACTTCCTTCACTAAGACAGTGATATTGCCACTCTCCTCATTCAAAAGATATACCTGAATCCACACTTCTTCAGTTTTAGTGCGAATGAAATAAGTCTGTATATCATCCAAACTATTGAGACTTATGGAATATCCGTATTTTTTTTCAATGAGATCTTTTTGTCCAACTCGATCCCATTCTTTATTTGTAATTGGTACTGTTTTTAGCTTAATTCCACCTAAATCTGCAATGGATTTATCTATGCTTCTTTGCAATTCTAAACTATTAAATCGCTTTCCATCTGTCCTGTTTTTCTCAAGAGTAGCTTTAAAGGTCTTTCCTTCCTTTGGTATCAATTTTCCATATACTGCAAAATATTCTTTATCAATATCTTTAATATTTGACAGACTTATTTCTTTCTCGTAGTTGAATGTGTAAGACTCCGGCAACTTAAGGTATGGGAATTTGCCTAAATCTTTTTCACTAACGGGCACTGAGTTCGTATTAAAAATACTATCAGTACCTGGTATAGGATTTTGTCCTGCTTCGGGCTTCACGCTATCGACGTTTGCTATGCTGTCAGCAACTGCAGAACCATAGTGATTTGAAGATTCACCTTTACAGGAAAAAAGTAATGCTATGCAGCATAGTAAAACTGAAGTCTTAATAATTCTATTGGGAGATTTAATCATGTTTTAACAACACACAACCTTATCATTTGGTTTGTCTGGAGATGAGAATTTAACCTGTGCAGTTCAAGCTAACCGAGGTGCTCTATCTTGAAAATTGTAGATTGCGAATAGGTCTCATTAGGTCTTAGCAATGTACCTGGAAACTCAGGTATATTGATTGCATTAGGGGCATGTTGTGTTTCTACGCAGAATGCACTAAACGGCGCATAATGTTTTCCAGCTTTACCGTTTTTCACATCCGTGTATTTTGCCGTGTAAAAATGAGCTATGGGTTCTGTGGTATAAACAGAAAGTTTTAAACCACTTTGAGCTTCAGTAGTTTCTGAGGCAAGTGTCATCTCTCCTGAATGTTGGTCTAAAACGAACGATTGGTCATATCCTTCAGCAGGATCCCAGTCCTGCCCTATGGGTTTCGGACCTAAAAAATCATAGATGGTTCCTTCAACAGGTAAAATTTTCCCTGTAACAGTATAATCATCGTTTTGTTCTAAGTAGTTGCTGGCGGGAATTCTGTGGACGTGATTTGCTACAGATCCTCCATCAGGAGCAAGATTAAAATAACCATGATGGGTAAAATTGACTGCAGTCGGTGCATCTGTAGACGCTTTGATATCCATAATCAATTCATCATCGTCAGATAATTTGTAGGTTAACTGTACGGTTAAATTTCCGGGATAACCTTCCTCGCCGGCCGGACTAATATATTGTAATGTAACACTTGGATCTATAGTGGATAACACTTCCCACACTTTCTTATCAAAACCGGCTGCTCCTCCATGTAAAGAATTACCATCAGGAGTAGTAAAAAGATGGTAAGATTTACCATCAATACAAAACTGTCCACCCTTTACCCTATTCGCATAACGGCCAATTACAGCACCTAAATAAGGATAATTTGCGAGGTATTCTGCGCTTACATATTGCTCTATATCATCGAAGCCAAGTACGATATCTTGTTTGTCGCCATGCACATTAGTAACAATGAATTTGCTTACAATAGCGCCGTAGTTGTATATCTTCACGTAACTGCCCTTAGTGTTAGTCAGTTCTATTCCTAGAACTTCCTTTCCATCTATGACTTTACCGGTTTTTACTAAGTTAGTCTTCATCTGCTTACTATAAAGTTTATGGAATGAACTTACATGATTCGGTACATAATTGTATATTAGAGACCGATTCTTGTATTGATAACAATACTATCAATACTTATCTAAAACTAAAACATTAATTTAAAAAATTACAATGAAAGCGGAATTAACCCAAAAATTCTCTGAGAAATACAACCATGAAGCGACGGCAAGTTATTTCACACCTGGAAGAGTGAATCTAATTGGAGAACACATTGATTATAATGGAGGATTGGTTATGCCATGCGCGGTTACTTTAGGAACCTGGTTGTTAATAGCCCCAAATAATGATAAAATGCTACGCTTCAATAGCCTAAACTTTGAGGAAGAAGTGGCTATGGAATTGAACAAGCAATACACTAAAACAGGCTCAGAATGGTATAACTATCCCCTTGGAGTTTTTAATGAATTACTAAAAGATCATGAAATTTCTACGGGTTTGGACATGCTGTTCTTTGGTAATATCCCAATTGGCTCAGGCTTGTCTTCATCAGCATCTATCGAGGTTATTATGGCTTACGCGCTGAATGATTATTTTAATTTAGGTCTTGAGCGGATACAGATTCCCTTACTTGCACAAAAGGTTGAGAACGAGTTCATTGGTGTCAATTGTGGTATTATGGACCAGTTCGCTGTTGCTTTCGGGGAAGCAAATAAAGCCATTGTGCTGAATTGTGATACCTTAAAATATAAGATTGTTGACTGTGAACTTGGTGATTACAACCTTGCGATCATCAATACGAATAAACCGCGTAAGCTGGCTGAATCTAAATACAATGAGCGGGTTGCTGAATGTAAGAAAGCTCTGGCAGATCTAAATAAAGAAATTAAGCTCAACAACCTTTGCGAGCTCAACTATGAGAAATTTACATTGCATAAGCACTTGATTGAAGATGAAACGGTGTTAAAGCGTGCAACTCATGTGATCAAGGAAAACGATAGGGTAAATCTGGCAGCAAAAGCGTTAAATGACGGGGGCTTAGAAGATTTTGGTCGTTTGATGTATGCTTCACATCAATCGCTGAAAGATTTATATGAGGTTACAGGTCTTGAACTAGATACAGTCGTGGATTTTTGCAGAGATTATGACCATGTTATTGGCGCGCGGATGACTGGAGCCGGTTTTGGTGGATGTGCAATTGCATTATTAAAAAAAGGAAAAGAGGAAGAGTTTGCGAAAGAGCTGACAGATTACTATGTAGAACGCGTGGGATACCCAGCAGCAATTTACCTAAGCGAAATAGGCAACGGAGCAAGCGCAATTTAAAAACGATCAGTCCTGAATTCTACATCTCGGCCAAGGCAGGTATCAGCCCCTCGGCCCTTAAACACTACCCCCTCCTAAATTCTGGCATACGCCGGAATTTAGGAGGGAATTTTATACCAAACACTGAAAGCATTGGAAAAACTAAAATTAGATCAGCTTAACAGAGTCTCTGTCGAAGAATTCAAGACTCAGGAAAAGCTTCCGGTAGTCATGGTGCTAGATAACGTTCGAAGCATGCATAACATTGGCTCGATTTTTAGAACATCTGATGGGTTTTCAATAGAAAGTATCGCATTATGCGGCATCACCGCCCAACCGCCACACCGCGAAATTGAAAAAACCGCGTTAGGTGCCACACAATCTGTAGACTGGAAATACTTTGAAACTACGCTAAACGCTGTTGAATCTTTAATAGATCAGGGCTACGAAATTCTGGCAATAGAACAAGCTGCCGGGAGTACAATGCTCAATACCTTTGCACCTGATAAAAATAAGAAATACGCTTTAATACTTGGAAATGAGGTAAATGGAGTAGATGAAGAAGTTATGAAACAAATAGACAAATGTATAGAAATACCTCAATTTGGAACTAAACACTCCTTTAACATCACTATCGCTGCTGGAATTGTACTTTGGGATTTCTTCGCGAAGCTAAGGCTCTAATATTGGTATCTCTACGAAACCCCCCTTTAATTATCGATCTTCATTACTTGATTAAATAACTCTAATTGGATATGGAAAACGCACTACTAAAAAAACTATACCTTAAACCAGGCTTTAAAGTGGTGCTAGGAATTCCTCCAGAACAAGGTGCATCAATTCTCGGAGACACCTCTACTATTATACTGGAAAATGAGCGAACAGAATCTTTTGACGCACTACTTCTATTTGTTAAAAATAGTTTAGAACTAAAAGATGCGCTTGAGTCATGGGCTTCCAGCATAAAATCTGAAGTTGTCGTGTGGATTGCCTACCCTAAAAAAACTTCTGGAATACCCACGGACCTGAAAATGGCTAAATGGGTCGAGCTGGATCAATATGGACTAAGCCCTTGCGGTTCGGCGTCTATAGATGACACCTGGACAGGATTGAGAATAAAACCTATTGAAGATGTTAAGTCATCTGGGGTTGGAAATACGCAGATAAAAACGAATGAGTTTTCGGAGTTCATTGATGTAGAAAATAAGAAGGTTTATCCTCCAGCGGACTTCTCAACGATGCTTTTACAACACCCATTTGCCGCCGCCTTTTTTAAGGAATTAGCATATTCGCATCAAAAGGAATACGTGTTATGGATCTTGACAGCGAAACAAGAATCAACGAGGATCAATCGATTAGAAAAAACTATCGAAATGTTGTCAATTGGCAAGAAAAGTCCGACAAACGTTTCCCTATAACCATCTGATACGGAAGTAACAAAATGCGGGTGTTCAACGTTACGTTGAACACCCGCATAAGTTAAAAAAACCTTATGCGTATGGAATACCATCCTTAGATGGTAAACTGCTGTGTCCCATTAAATACTGGTCAACTTTACGTGCTGCTTCACGACCTTCAGAGATCGCCCAAACTACTAAAGACTGTCCGCGGCGCATATCACCGGCGGCAAATATCTTTGCAATATTGGTCTGGAATTTACCTTCTTCAGCTTTTACATTACCTCTGGCATCAAGCTCAACTCCCAACTTCTCAATCAATCCTTCCTTTTGAGGATGTAAGAAGCCCATGGCCAATAAAACCAGCTGACAAGGTAGATCTCTTTCTGTGCCTGGCGTTTCTTTAAAATTCGATGGCCTGCCGAATGGATCAATTTCCCATTCCACATCAACCACTCTCACTGCTTTAAGATTACCCTGCTCGTCTTTGATAAACTCCTTAGTATTAATCCCCCAGCCCCTTTCGCAACCTTCTTCATGTGAAGAAGTCACTTTAAGTATCATCGGATACGTTGGCCAAGGCATATTTTGAGTACGTAAAGACGATGGCATCGGCATAATTTCAAATTGCATAACCGATTTCGCACCCTGACGGTTTGAAGTACCCACACAATCAGATCCGGTATCACCACCACCAATCACAATCACATCTTTCCCTGTTGCAGTTAATGGCTCTCCGCCAATATCGAAACCCCTGACACGCTTGTTCTGTTGCTTAAGGAAATCCATCGCAAAATGAACGCCATTTGCATCCCTGCCCGGAGCAGGAAGATCACGCGGAATAGTTGAACCACCAGCTAAAACGATCGACTGGAACTCTCTCAACAATGTGTTTAGTTCTACGTTAACACCAACGTTTGAGTTACATTTGAATAATACACCCTCTTTCTCCATCAGCGCAATACGCCTTCTAACCACATCCTTTTGTAGTTTAAAATCAGGGATGCCGTAGTTCAAGAGACCACCTGGGGTATCGTCACGTTCGTAAACAACCACCTCATGACCTGCTTTATTTAGTTGAACTGCGGCAGCCATACCCGCTGGACCAGAGCCAATTACTGCTACTCTTTTACCAGTACGGATTAAAGGTTGCTCTGCTTTAATATATCCCTTCTCGAAAGCAACCTCAATGATATGCTTCTCAATCTCTTCAATTGAAACAGGAGATTTATTGATCCCTAAAACACATGCAGACTCGCATGGCGCCGGACAAATCCTGCCTGTAAATTCAGGAAAATTATTCGTGCTCAACAGAATTGTGGAAGCCAAATGCCAGTCGCCAGAATATACAGCATCGTTGAATTCAGGTATAACGTTACCAAGCGGACAACCCGATTGGCAAAAAGGTACACCGCAGTCCATACATCTTGCTGCTTCGTGATTTATTTGTTCGTCTCCAAGATCTTTTACGAACTCGTTATAGTGTTTTAAACGCTCTTTTGCATCTTCTTTTGCAGGAGCAGTTCTTTCATATTCTAAAAATCCAGTTACTTTTCCCATTGCTTAAGATATTGTTATTTGGTTTACCTTACTTAATAAAACTGCTTTGTATTCTTTCGGAAATATCTTTATGAAATGTGAAGATTGAGTTGCCCAATCACTTAACAAGAACTTAGCTAAGTTGCTATCAGTCAGTTTTACATGCATCTTCAATAAATGATTAATTCTCAATTCATCCTGTTCATCAAGAGGATCAAGATCCACCATCTCCTTATTGCACTTACTGGCAAAGTCGCCTTTTGAATCGTAGATCCAGGCAACACCACCACTCATACCTGCAGCAAAGTTAGACCCTGTACTTCCAATTACTAATACCTCACCACCAGTCATATACTCGCAACCGTGATCTCCTAAGCCTTCTACAACCGCAGTTGCACCAGAATTGCGCACTGCAAAACGTTCACCAGCTTGTCCGCGAACAAACAACTCACCAGAAGTAGCGCCATATAAAGCAACGTTTCCGATGATGATATTTTGCTCAGGAACATATTTCACATTCCCGAAAGGATAGATCGACAAACGGGCACCGGATAATCCTTTACCAACGTAGTCATTCGCCTCACCTTCCAGCTGTAGTGAGATTCCTTTTGCAGCAAAAGCACCGAAACTTTGACCGGCAGAACCCTTAAACTTAAAGTTTATGGTGTCGGCAGGAAGTCCCTGACCCTTATATACTTTAGATACTTCATTTGATAGCATAGTGCCTATCGCACGATTGGTATTCTTAACCGCAAACTCCGCATAAATCGGCTCTTTACTTGCCAATGCAGGCTGTGCTGCTTTAATCAACTCGTGGTCTAATACCTCAGCTAATCCATGATCCTGCTCCTCAGTTTGATACAAGCTTAATCCATTGTCTGGCGCTTTAAATAGAATGGCAGATAAATCAAGGTCTTTCTGTTTCCAATCTTCCTCCGCAACAGCACGAACACCTAAAGCGTCCGACTGACCAACCATCTCTTCAATGGTACGGAAACCAAGTTCAGCCATAGTCTCACGAAGTTCCTCCGCAAGAAAGTGAAACAAATTCACCACATGATCAGCCTCTCCTGTAAACAACTTACGAAGGTTTGGATCCTGAGTAGCAACCCCAACAGGGCAAGTATTTAGATGACACTTACGCATCATAATACAACCCGCGGTTACTAATGCAGCAGTTGCTACACCCCATTCTTCAGCTCCTAACAAAGTAGCAATTGCAATGTCTTTACCCGTTTTAAGCTGACCATCTGTTTGCAAAACAACCCTACTTCTCAAGCGGTTTTTCACCAAAGTTTGATGCGCTTCAGCTAAGCCAAGTTCCCATGGTAAGCCTGCGTGCTGGATTGAAGTTAAAGGTGAAGCACCTGTTCCCCCATCAAAACCTGATACCAGAATTACATCTGCATGTGCTTTAGCAACACCAGCGGCAATGGTACCTACCCCAGCTTTAGAAACCAGTTTCACGTTAATTCTCGCTGCACGGTTGGCATTTTTTAAGTCGAAGATCAGCTGAGCCAAATCTTCGATAGAATAAATGTCATGATGTGGCGGAGGCGAAATCAAACCAACTCCCGGTGTAGCATGACGAACCTTAGCGATCCAATCATCAACTTTATGACCCGGCAACTGTCCGCCCTCACCGGGCTTAGCACCCTGTGCCATTTTAATTTGCAATTCATCCGCGTTAGTCAGGTAGTAACTCGTTACCCCGAAACGTGCAGACGCAATCTGTTTAATAGCTGAACGCATAGAATCGCCGTTTGGCAAAACATCATAACGCAATTCATCTTCACCACCCTCACCAGTATTGCTCTTTCCACCAATGCGGTTCATAGCGATAGCTAAAGTAGAATGGGCCTCATGAGAAATGGAACCGAAGGACATCGCTCCTGTCGCAAAGCGCTTTAGAATGTTCTCTATTGGCTCAACTTCAGATAACGGAACGGCAGGACGGTTATATTTGAATTCAAACAAACCTCTAATAGTATAAGCCTGTAATGTTTGCTCATTTACCAGTTTAGCATATTGTTTGTATGTGCTGTAATCATTTTTGCGGGTTGCATTTTGCAACAAGTGAATCGTCTGAGGATTGAACAAATGCTGCTCACCCTTACGTTTCCACTGATATTTACCACCAGTCGGAAGAATAGTATCCGGACGGGTAGCCAATTTAAAGATTCTGTTGTGTTTAATAAGCGTCTCACGAGCGATCTCATCTAACCCTAATCCACCTATTCTTGAAACCGCACCACTGAAGTACTTGTCTACTACCGACTTATTGATCCCCAAAATCTCAAAAATCTGTGCACCATGATAAGACTGTAAAGTAGAGATTCCCATTTTAGAGAAGATCTTTAATAGTCCGCCATTAATAGAGTAGATATAATTACTGATCAGTTTAGCTGCTTTGATATCCACTTCCTTCTCAAAAGAGGTGATGGTTTCTAAAGCTAAATAAGGGTTAACAGCAGTTGCACCAAAGCCAATCAAGGTTGCAAAGTGATGAACCTCCCAAACATCACCAGCTTCTACTACGATACCTACCGCTCCACGATATCCCTTACGGATCAGGTGATGATGGACAGCAGAAACTGCCAATAATGAAGGGATTGCGGCATGCTCAGAATCTAATGCCCTATCGGAAAGTACGATTACCTGGAAGCCGTCTTCCACAGCATCAACAGCATAACGACATAAACGTTCAATACCTTTAGCCATAGAACCAACTTTACCATCGGCCCTGAAATAAGTCTGCAAGGTTTTAGATTGGAATACCCCGGTATCGATACTTCTTAATTTCTCAAGTTCTGTATTTGTTAATATCGGATGTTTGATACCTACACAATGGCACTGCATTGCAGTTTCCTCTAGTAAGTTGCCGTTGGCGCCCATAAATCCGGCAAGACTCATTACCACTTTCTCCCTGATCGGATCGATGGGTGGGTTGGTTACCTGCGCGAACAATTGTTTAAAATAAGAAGAAAGATGTTGCGGTTTTTGAGAAAGCACAGCCAATGGAATATCGGTACCCATTGAACCAATTGCCTCTTTACCTTCAACGGCCATTGGCTTAAGCACAAGATCAATATCCTCTCTGCTGTAACCGAACACTTGTTGATAGCGGAAAATAGACTCTTCAGAAAGTCCGCTAAAAACCACACGTGGCTCCGGAAGTTCCTCTAGTTTAATCTGATACTTATTGATCCACTCACCGTAAGGCCTGCTTCCACAAACTTGTTGTTTGATCTCAGTATCTGAGATAATACGGCCTTGTTCCATATCCACAATGAACATTTTGCCAGGTGTCAAGCGGCCCTTTTCGATGATTTTACTTTGATCTAATGCCAAAGCACCAGCTTCAGAAGCCATTATTACGATATCGTCCTCAGTAATTGCATAACGTTGAGGACGTAACCCATTCCGATCTAAGGTAGCACCGATCAGATTTCCATCAGTAAAGGAAACCGCCGCCGGACCATCCCAAGGCTCCATCAAAGTAGCATGGAACTTATAGAAATGTTGTTTAAGTTCGTCCATATCGTCATTACCATCCCAAGCTTCTGGAATCAACATCATTAAAACATGAGGCAATGAACGACCGGAGTGTAATAGCAATTCGACAACGTTATCTAAACATCCTGAATCAGAGTTGGTCTCATCGATAACAGGAAGTAAAATATTTAATTCTTCAGCGGTAAAGTATGAGGATGCAAATGATTTGACACCTGCACGGAACCAGTTTAAGTTACCCTGTAAAGTGTTGATTTCCCCATTATGAGCGATGTACCGGAATGGCTGAGCCAGTTTCCAGGACGGGAAAGTGTTCGTAGCGAAACGAGAGTGAATTAGGCCAAATGCCGAAACTACACGTTTGTCGCTAAGCTCGGTGAAGTAAGTTCTGACTTGCAAAGAAGTCAGCTGACCCTTATATACAATAGTTCTGGAAGAGAAGGATGCGATGTAAAACTCGCCATTGATACCCTTCACAGTACTGTTAATTGTCTTTGATAGATAGTTTTTGAATACGTAAAGCTTGCGTTCGAAGTCGGCACCTGCGGCGATTGCGTTAGGACGGGCAATAAAAACCTGCTCCATTTCAGGTTCAACAGAAAGGGCCATATCCCCGATACCCTCAGTATTGGTAAGCACCTTTCTAAAGCCTAGTACTTCCAGGTTTAATTTTTCGGCAGCACGATAGATGATCTCTCTGCACTCTTCTCTTGCTCTTACATCTTTAGGTAAAAATAGCATACCCACGCCGTAGTCACCTGACTCTTCCAGACTAAAGCCAATTTTAAGGCATTCGTCGTATAAGAATTCGTGAGGTATTTGAATCATGATACCGGCACCATCGCCAGTATTGATTTCAGCTCCACAGGCTCCTCGGTGATCAAGATTTTCAAGTATGGTTATTGCGTCAGAAATGATTTGCTGGGATTTTCTGCCTTTAATATGGGCAACAAATCCTATGCCGCATGCGTCGTGCTCAAAACGCTGGTCATATAACCCTTGGTTCTCTTGGTTTAGTTCCATAAGTCTCGTTTAGTAATTGATTTGGTATAGTGTATTAGGAACACTAAGTTATAAAAAAATAACGACCTATTATAATAATGGCACGTTTTTTAAAAAATATGCAGTAGTTTGGAAACGTCAGGTTTCATTGTTAACAATATGACAATATAACGGTTATAATAATGCGAAATTGTAATTTCTGTTATTTAGAAACGTTTTGAAAAAGGATAAATTCATTTCCTTGCCAATCACTGCGTTACACCTCTACCTACCCAATATCGCAAAAAAATGCACTTTACTCTTTTGGGAATTCAATTCTATTGCTACATTTGTCCCGGGCAAGTCTTTTACGATCAGCTCCTTTTGAACTCCCCCAGGGCGGGAACGAAGCAAGGGTAGAAAGTTGTAGCGATGCGATAAGAGGTGCTTGCCCATTTTTACTTTTCTATAAGTAAAAATGGGAATTCATAAACCCCAACATAAATCAAACACATCCTTATTGCAAATCTGGTCTTATATTCCCTAAATTAGTTGAATATATAACCACAATATGAAATTGAACGTATTATTTAAAGCAGCAGTATTGTTAACTGCCACGCTCCTCTTTTTAGGAAGCTCAAAAACCGCCACTCCTCTACCGAAATGGGTACAGATGTTCGATGGAAAGGACCTTAAAGGCTGGGACATCAAAATCAGAAAGCACGATTTAAACGACAATTATAACAATACCTTCCGAGTGGAAAACGGACAACTGGAAGTGCGCTATGATAAATACACGGACTTTGATAAGCAATACGGACACCTTTTCTATAAGAAACAATTCTCTCATTATTTAATTGGTGTGGAATATCGTTTCACTGGAAATCAGGTTAAAGGTGGTGAAGGCTGGGCATTTCGCAACAGCGGAATCATGATCCACGGACAAGATCCAAAAACCATGGGTAAAGATCAAGACTTCCCTAATTCTATTGAAGTACAACTATTAGGTGGATCGGGTAATGGAAAGCGCAGTACTGCGAATATTTGTACACCAGGAACACAGTTCGTTCAAAATGGAAGGATTATCAAAACACATTGTATCGACTCCAACTCTCCTACTTTCAGCGGAGACCAATGGGTACGTGTAGAAGTGCTTGTATTAGGTGATTCTACAATTGTGCATTACGCAAACGGCGAAGAAGTGTTGAGGTATCAAAAACCACAAAGTGATCCTGTTGGGGGTGCAGAAGAAGGCGCACTTTTAAAAAGCGGCACCATCTCACTTCAAAGTGAAAGTCATCCGATAGACTTTAGAAAAGTAGAGATCATTGATCTGGAAAAATATGCTAAGGATCCTAAGAAACTAAAAGAAGTTGTAGACAGACTTATGGCTGAGAAAAGAGTAGCTAAGCAATAGGCCAATAACGCCAAGTTATAATGTGAAATTAAATAGACAACCAGTTCTGCAATTTAAATTCATAATACCTAATTTAGCCCTATTCTTAATCAGTAATTCTAAAATTAAATAAGCATGAAATTTTTCATTGATACAGCGAACCTAGACCAAATCAAAGAAGCACAAGACCTTGGTATTTTAGATGGTGTAACCACCAACCCAAGTTTAATGGCAAAAGAAGGAATCAGCGGTGAAGACAAAGTTATTGCCCATTACAAAGCAATCTGCGATATCGTGGACGACAATGTGAGTGCAGAAGTTATCGCCGTAACGTATGACGAGATCATTAAAGAAGGTGAAGCATTAGCTGCACTGGATGCAAAGATCGTGGTGAAAGTTCCGATGATCAAAGACGGTATTAAAGCGATCAAATACTTCTCGTCAAAAGGAATCAAAACCAACTGTACGCTAATATTCTCTGCTGGTCAGGCGCTATTGGCTGCAAAAGCAGGTGCTACTTACGTATCTCCGTTCCTTGGTCGTTTAGATGATATAGGTTCTGAAGGACTAACATTAGTTGAAGATATCCGTACCATTTTTGACAACTACGGCTACCCTACTCAAATCTTAGCGGCCTCTATCCGTGGACCGTTACACATTATTGCTTGTGCTAAATTAGGCGCAGACGTGATGACCGGGCCATTGACTGCTATCTTAGGATTATTAAAGCACCCATTAACTGATAGCGGATTGGCTACATTTTTAGCTGATCACAAAAAGGCTGCTGCTTCAATAACTCAACAGTAAGCGAAACTATAATAATTATGAAGTGGCAATGAGATAATCGTTACCACTTCTTTTTTGCCCAAATACTTGTAATAGCTTAAAGGACAACTAGCCTATCAGCTTTTTTAATCCTTCAGAAGAAGTTTTCATAGCGGTACCGGCAAGCACACGTTTAACAAGATCATAATCAATCTGTTCATCTGGAACAATCTCAATGCCCCTTACCCCTGCTCCGTTTGCAGCATCGACGTCGCGCGGCTTATCACCAATCATAATTGACAACTCAGCATCGATATCATAAGTCACGATAGCCTCCAGAAGCATTCCGGATTTAGGTTTGCGACAAGCGCAATCTCCGCCAACAGTTGGGTGATGCGGACAATGGTAAAAGCTAGTAATTACTGCACCCTGCGCTTCAAACTTGTCAAACAGAATCTGGTGCATTTCTGCCAATTCTTCCTCAGTATAACGATTCAGTGCTATTCCACCCTGATTAGTGATCACGATTAATAGATAGCCTTCATCATACAATTTCTTCAAAGGAGGAATCTGGTATTCTAGCACTTCAAAATCTTCAACTCTGGTGATGTAATCATAGATCTCATGATTTAACACGCCGTCCCTATCTAAAAATATTGCTTTATTCATGCCTATAAGTTTCTTTATTGTATCTTACCTTTTCGTTATCGAATCCAAATATGGGGATATATTATAATTATAGCGAAGGATTCCTCCCGAAATAAACAATTGAGGTGGCCGTCTGTTAAACAGAGAACATAAAACAAAGCAATATGCCTTACATAAAAAAAAACGTTGAGAACAGCAATTCAGTAAATCTGTTTTTTGAAGACCTGGGAACGGGGAAACCCGTAGTGTTGATCCATGGTTGGCCGGTATCACATGAGATGTGGGAATACCAGGTTAATGCCTTGGTGGAAGCAGGTTTCCGTTGTATCAGTTATGACAGACGCGGTTTCGGACAGTCGGACAAGCCTTGGGGCAATTACGATTACGATACTCTTGCGGATGATTTACATGAAGTCCTAATGGCTTTGAACTTAACTGAGGTAACTCTTATAGGCTTTTCTATGGGGGGTGGAGAAGTAGTAAGGTATCTTGGACGTTATGGTTCAGGAAGAGTTGCCAAAGCAGTTTTGGTGAGCACGGTTGTTCCCTTATTGGTACAGACTGAAGACCATGAAGAAGGCGTACCTCGAGAAATGTTTGATGAGATTGTTGCGAACATTCACAAAGACAGACCAGCATTTCTTGCAGAATTTGGGAAGCAGTTCTTTAGCGAAGGTGTATTAAATAAACCGGTGAGCCAGGAAATTCAGAACTGGATGTGGAACCTTGCGATTGTGTCCAGTCCGCGTGCCACAGCACAATGCGTTCGTTCTTTCTCGGAGACTGATTTTAGAACTGATTTAAGCACGATTACTATACCGGTGATGATTGTACATGGAGAAGATGACAAAATTGTTCCAATTAAAGCAACGAGCGAGTTAACATCTTTACAACTTCCGAACGCAGCTTACTACCGATTTGAGGGCGCACCACATGGGCTTTTTATCACTCATAAGGACGAATTGAACCAATTATTGCTCAATTTTATCGCCTAAGAATAATTAATTAGGCTAACAATCAGTATGGTATGCGATTTCGAAAAGAATAATTTGCAGATTACTTAACGTACTTATATATTTGCACCACTTTAAAAGGAAACGCTTAAAGTAAAGTTCACAAAAAAACTTTGATTCCGTAGCTCAGCTGGTAGAGCATTACACTTTTAATGTAGTGGTCCTGGGTTCGAATCCCAGCGGGATCACACCAAAGACTATCAAAATGTATAAAACCCTGCAATCGCACGATTAGCAGGGTTTTTGCTTTTAGGGAAATGCCAAAATTCACACGATTTCACAAAACTTTTGTGAGTGATTCGGTGAGTATGGCAAAAGGTTAAAAATTGACTCACCGAATTCAATATAATCAATTAATGTACAGGCTGTTATAAACTGTACATCTTGTATTCTTTTAGTCGCAAAGCTACATTTGTTTAACTAAAATCGAGAGATTATGAAAACCAATTTTAGCCTACTTTTCTATTTAAAGAAGCAAAAGAATTACGTTAGTGGAAATGTGCCGATTTACATTAGGATTACGGTGGAGGGAAACCGTTCCGAAATGTCAACGAATCGGGAGTGTGACCCAAAACGGTGGAATACAAAGGGAAACCGTGCGATAGGTTCAAGAGAAGAAACCAAGGCATTGAATACCCACCTTGACCAACTGCAGAATGCAGTCTATTATGCCCATCAATGCGTTTTTGATATGGGGTTGCCGATTACTGCCGATGCGATCAAAGCCAGTTATCTCGGTACATTGGAAAATTCCCATACCCTATTGGAAGCAGTTGCAGATCATAACGAAAAAATGGAACAGCTTGTGGGCAAAGACTACGTGCGTGGCACATTGAACCGCTACAAGGTTCTGGAAACCCACCTTAAGGTTTTTATCCGCCTGAAATATGGAGTAGCCGATATGGACATCAAAAGCATCGACCAAGCTTTTCTGAACGGGTTTGACCACTACCTGAGGTCTGACAAGAATTGTGCGAACAACTATGTGGTAAAAAACATTAAAAATCTTGGAAAGATCCTTCGCGTCTGTATGGAAAATGAATGGATAGACAAATCGCCATTTACAGCTTATAAAGGCAAAACGAAGAATGTCGACCGCTTTTACCTGAACAAAGAGGAATTGGCTCATATCGCGGGAAAAGAGTTTTTATCGGAGAGATTGAAGCAGGTAAGAGACGTTTTTATTTTCTGCTGTTTTACTGGTTTGGCTTATGTCGATGTCTTCAAACTGAAACAGGGGAATATCAGAAAGGGTATCGATGGCGACCGATGGATCTTTACCAATAGGCAGAAAACCAAAACAAGATCATCGGTTCCGCTCCTGCCTACAGCCGTTGAAATTATCGATAGGTATGCAACCAATAAGGTCTGTATCAATAAGGGCTCGCTCCTCCCCGTTCCCAGCAACCAGAAGATGAACGAATACCTTAAAGAAATTGCCGATCTGTGCGGAATAGATAAAAAACTGACCTCGCATATCGCTCGCCATACTTTTGCCACTACCGTTACGCTGTTGAATGGTGTGCCGATTGAAAGCGTATCAAAGATGCTTGGCCATACCAATATCAGGACAACACAGCACTACGCCAAGATCTTAGATATTAAGGTAAGCGAGGATATGGCGTTGTTGAAAAAGAAGCTCGCAACTTTTTGAGACCTTGGGTAATATTACTTGATAGTTTACGTCTTTATATATGAGAGCGTTAATTTAAATTAAGCGGGAATGGTCTGAGATCATTCCCGCTTTTCTTTAAACGGTTTCTAATTCAATTGCATAATTTCTTGCTTTAATTCCTCAGGAATGTTTGTCCATATAGTTTCGTCGCCCAATACGAGCTTATACCCGCACTCATTATTCACTACGTCAACTATGTGCCTATACCAATCAAGATAAGTCCATTCTCTTGGTTTTGGAGAAAAAAGGAAAAGCCCACTTGCATCCCAATGTACTTCTGTGGCCGTTCTATAAATGAAATCAAAACGGGCTATTGAGGATTTTATGTACAGCCTTTCTTCGATGTCTATTCCAATCTCTGATATTTGGTCAATTTTCATAGATAACTACAGTAATTATTTGCGACTTCTAAAAATCGATAAATCCAACCCAGCCGATTCAATTTTTAACTCATTGAATTCTGCCGAATCAATAACCCCTATGCCACCTGCGGGATTTAGTTCTGTTCCATTTTCTAGGGTAATTCTAAAATTAAAATCTTCAACATTGGAAATGCCTTTCAACTGAAAATGTTGTTGAACGGTCAGTTTGTATTTTCTGTAATTTTCATTAGTAATTAGGTCGCCCGATATCGCGCCCATACTTTCATCAATTACTTTGAATTCAACTTTACCAATCTTATCATTGTCTATGTATAGATAACATTTCATATGGTTATTTCTATAGTTCTTTATATAAAATCTCCACTCCATCTATTTCATTAGCTTTTTTAAATGTCCTCAATTTTGAATTGAATGAGATTTCCAAAGTTTTTTCACTTAACCAGGTTAAGTTTATAGAATTTGAATCCAGTTTTGTAGAGCTATGGTCAGAATCTACGATAAAAACATTTCCCAACTCCGCATCAGTTAATTCAAAATCTGCATTTTCCAGAATTACATGCAACGAATTATCTGTAGTTGCGTTCCCACCGTTCATAAACACCATAGCTTTTTTTGTTTTCTTATGATTATAAGCCTCTTTCAAGAGCGTAAGAGGACTGTCATTTCATGCAGTCCTAAAAAATACCGAAGCTGTAGAAGTTGGAACAACTGAACAATTACAAGAATAAAGCCATGGAAAAGCATGTAGAAAAACTATCGAAAAACAGGATCGTCTATCTTGACAATGATGAAATAGCGGATCCAATTAAAGTGGAACACGATTTTTTCAGTGCCTCATTGTTGCCCGACCATCTGGATATGCTGAAGCAATGGCGCAATGATGCGGCCTTCGAGTCTGACGGTTCGAATAATAGAAGCCCAACTTTCACGCTATATGGGCATGAACTCACGATAAAACTTGTGGAGGCTGCTTGGGTGTTAAAGGGCAACAAACTCGGCAGGCTTGACATCGATGACGAAAAGGAAACAGATGTTGCCTAATGGTACGTTAAAACGGAAAAAAAAACTCCGTGACTACCCAGAACACCTGACCGTGCGGGAGATCATAAGGCCATCATCCGTAATAAAAAAGATGTTCAGGATCCATAAACTGGACGGTTACAGAAAGATCCTGAATATCTGGCTGTACGATGCACTAAGCACCACATTTATGGAAGAAAGCCTGTCCAAATCTGAAGTCATCATTGTCTATGAGCAACTGGTCAAGCTGTTCGAGGCTATGTGGTTGATTAGTCAGCGCATAGGCACAAAGGCTTAAATTCATTTTAACAGCCACCAGCCCTCAAATTTTAACTCGATCTTTAGAGCGTTCAATAACGTGTATAATTTATCAATGTTAAGTTTGTTCGACTAGACATCTGATAATAGCAATAAACGAGTATATTCGTTTGTAAATGTTTAAGGCTAATAGGATTCGCATGTGCAATACTGAGCGCACACCCGACAACAGAATATAAAACACCTATGACAACCGATCAAAAATTGAAATTAACATTCGGTATTATTTCCATCTTGCTATTAGTTACATTATTGTCTAAGTTAACTGAAGTTCCCGGGGGAATGATCTTATCTGGGTTGTTTCTTGGTGGAATTTTAATTGTAGGAATATTACTCGGCTCACTGGTCCTAAGTCTGCTTTTGCAAATAGTATTTAAGAAGAACTCATTTTTTACAATTTATGCAATTGTTATTAGCCTTGCTTTTATAACATTTCATTATTATATATATTCCCCCACATTGAAAATCGTAGTTCCAAACGGCTACCATGGAGAGGTTAAATTAATATATTCAAAAGAAAAGGGAGATATTTTGACAATCGACAGCAATGGAATCGGCTATTTAGGTGACTGGACATTTTACCACTCATACACCAGACCTATTGTTAAACAGGCGAATGGAAAAGATTTGGACAGGAACCTAAAAGGATATAACCGCTCATCGTTTTGGTCAGTAAGTACGTTTCATTCCAGTGACCGAACAATAATTGAAAGCAAAGGGTTCAAAATCATACCAGATAGTCTTATAGGCTTAGATGATTAAATGCACATAATAACAGTTTGGCAAAATTGGCGGAAATTCTTCTTCACCTTTCAGATCTTTTAGTAAATTCATCTCGATTCCGCCAACTTCGCCAAGCTGCCGAACGTTTTAAGCGATGCTGGGCGCATACCTGACAAAACGTAAAAGCATAAAGAATATGGAAGACTTTAAACTTAAAGATATTGACTCAGAGGACATCTCTGATCTTCTTAAAGAAATTGAGAAATCTTTTAACATTAAATTTGAAGGCGATGAACTTGCGTACATTACCAATTTTGGAGAACTATGCGACCACATTACCAACAAAATGCAACTTGAAGGTTCTGATGGCTGTACCAGTCAACAAGCATTCTATAAATTGAGAAATGCTATGTCATCAGAACTAGAAATTGACAAAGACGAAATAACAAGGCAACGAAAACTTGAAGAACTACTCCCAAAGAAAATCAGGCGAACAATCCTAAAAAAGCTAGAACAGAAACTAGATTTTAAATTAAAAATCCTGACTTCACCAGATTGGGTGATTTTTCCCTTGCTGATAATATTACTATTATCCTTCATTTGCTTCTTTTTCAGCTGGAAGTTGGCGGTATCAGGAATTGTATTTTCGATATTTGGTTTTTGGATTGCCGACCTAACTGCAAATGAGTTAGAGTTAGATAACGTTGAGAAATTAGTTGAAAAAATAACTAGGGAGAACTATATACAATCAAGAAGAAATCACGTGACGTTTAATAAAAAGGAAATCGAAAAGGTCTTGACAGATTGGTTCAGTGATAAATTTGGAATTGAAAAAACTGAATTGACTAGGGATGCCAAGTTTGTATAACGATTACACTGCATATAACAACGGTGTTCCAAAATTGGCGGGGAACCTTCTCCAACCTTTCAGATTTTTTAGTAAATTTATCTTAACTGCCAACTTCGGCAAGCGGCCGAGCGTTAGTGGCAATGCAGGATGCCATGGACATATCTCATAACCCATATGACTGAAAATTATGAATATTTAAAAAAGCTCAGGATTGCAATATCTGTTTTTGGTATCACAGCTGTCTTAAGTAGCTTTTCGTTAACTGTTACAACTTTTTCCTATGGAACTGGAGACAACACTATTTTAATTCTTTTATTATATCCTATTCTAATTATCTCTACAATTTTAGTAATTGCGAAAATAAAACTTGGCATTTATTTGACTTTAGCAACATCGCTAATATATTCGGCATTGCTAACGCAAGAAGTGGAGAAATACCTAATTTTCGATATTCAGAATTTTATCTTGCTTCCAGTATTATTATTGCCTTATTTAAGCTTTATAATACTGATTTCATTGACCATTATTTACTTGACGGTAAATCTAAAATCTGCGATCAGATGGAGAACCGCATCCGTGATATTTGCGACTGGATTTCTAGTGTTCATCATGATTGATGCCTTTAGCAAAAACTATAAAGACACCATTTTTATTGATGCTGAAATTGGTGAGGGAGGAAGAATAAAACTTAACTGCAAACCAAGTTTCGGAGACGCAAGAAATTTTGTGATCAATGAAGTGTCGAAAGAGTTAGAAAAAAAAATAAAAGCAAACGGGGAATACTATCAAGGAAGCTATTTTCTTACCAATACAAAAATTACAAAAAACTTTAGATTAAATGAACTAAGGACAATATCAATAAATGAAATTGGAAAAAATAAGTTATCAAAAGAGTTTACTTGGGATAAAGAGAAATTAAAAGGGGAACTGGAATTTCTATATCCATGACAATAGCCACACTGCCACTAACAGGTTTGCCAAAATTGGTTGAGAATTCAACTTCAACCCATTCTATTGCATAGAAAAAATTAATGCAAATGTCAATGCCTTAGCCTTAGCCATTAAGTGTGACATTAGTGATGCTTACATTTCAAGTAGCAAACCTGCAAAGGGCCACGAAAGGTGGGCACGGAAATAAATTGCAAACGCCAATTACCTTTTCTGTAAACACCAGAGCAAAAACAGCGGTGCTGTGTGGGCTGGCCGTTTTTGCAGGCCGCAAATGTGCGGGGGGAAAATCCAAGCTAGCGCCCAATGCCTTGGTTCTGTTGCATCTGCCGCATTCGCCTTTTCCGTTCTGCTAGCTCCACTGGATTTACGTCGGGTTCTATCGACTGCACTGGTTCCAGCATCGCCTCTATAAATTCACTGATCGATTGGCCTGTTTCCTTGATCATATCGGCAACCGTTTGAAAACGGCCATCTGCAACATCTCTTGCTTTTTCATTAATATGCCCAAAATTATGGTGCTGATTTGTTGAAATTTCAAGAATATCCATCTGTTCCTTCTGTGTGGTGCTACCGTTCTTTTGTACATTGGCATGCGCAAAAGTCTCTTTTAGCCCCCTGTCAAAACCAAAGAGCCTATCAAAGATGGTCTCTCCCGATTGCTTGAACGCCACTCGGTTGAACTGTCCAAGTTTTTTGGAATGTGCCTCGTTCTGTAAGCCAACGGCTAACTACCTGAATCGGCATTTTGGCCACTATTGACCCAATTCTGCGGTAGCAGTAACTCTATTTTATTCGCATGATGGTCAGGAATTCTGGTGAGTACATCCCTTAACCATTCA
>Ga0209512_1000479_pt1 | contig 64997 bp, 55 predicted proteins | sample frozenSSSSmetaG_FD_184142 | JGI IMG/M metagenome (GOLD analysis project Ga0209512, IMG submission 184142) | Glacier valley bacterial and archeal communities from Borup Fiord, Nunavut, Canada, to study Microbial Dark Matter (Phase II) -... | ecosystem: Environmental > Aquatic > Freshwater > Ice >...
CACCAGAAACGCGCCCAGCCAGCCTATTAGAAACTGCCCGAACGTGAGCCAACCCATCCAGTACATCCCGCCTGCTGCCAAAATCAGCAACCGCAGCACAAACTGTTGCAGCAGCGTACCGGTAACGGGGTCGTAGAGCAGTTTGGCGTAATTGTCGAACACCGAGAAAAAGACCGTGAATAGCGTCAACGGAATGAGCAGGTAATAATACTGCACAAACAGGGGCGATTCCGGGCCGTACTGCGCAATGACCCAGGGCCGAGCTAGCCACAACAGCAGCACACACAGCCCAAAACCCGTCAGCGTAGTGAGCAGGCTGATGGTCAGGTAGCCGTTGTGTTGCCGCTCGGCGTTGCGGAAGTACGGAAAATACCGTCCCCCGGCGTTGTTCAGCCCCAGGCTCGCCACCTGCATTAGCACCAGCGACAGCGCGACGAGCAGGGCCAGCAACCCAATCTGCGCCTTGCTGAACACGTGCGGAAAAATCAGCCCCTGCGTCAAAAATCCCACCGCCACCCCCGCGTAGGAGTAAACGGATGCCTGAATTGTCTGACGTTTGATTATACCCACTCTCTGAATTATAAATTATTGGGGCGTTTTGTCATTCCGACAAAGGATGAATCTCTGTGTAGTGAGAATTTGTCTGCGATAGAGAGTCCCCCTTTGTCGGAATGACAGAAAACCGTGTCGTAACGAAATAGAATTTGTCAGTAACCGTAAAACTACTTCGAATCATTTGCTTCACGCTGCTGCATCAGAAATTCGGCGAATTGCCAGTCTAAGGGGGTGTCGAGGTCAACGGAATCGGGGGCGGACATGACGTATTTCCTGATGTGGGCGAACTCCCGTAGGGTCTGCGTGGACAGCGATGCCGTGTTGATGACATAGACCGCGCCATTGTAGCCGTAGGCCGTGGGCGCGTCCTGCCGCCGAACGAATTGCCCGCCGTCTTTTGACGGTTCGAGATAGCCCGCGCTGCTTTCCTCGAATAGATTGAAATACGGGTTCAGGTCCGACTCCGTTACCGATACCACCATGTCCAGATCGCTCGTATACAACGTCATCGCTTCGCGCACGTGCCGGGCCTGGCGAAACGGCGATGTGGGTTGCAGCAATACAACTACGTCATACATCCGGCCCTGCTGCCGGTAAAAGTCAACGGCATGGCGCAAAACACCGTAGCTGCCTGCCTGATTGGTGGCCAGTTCGGCGGGGCGTTTAAACGGTACTGACAGTCCGTAGTCCGTAGCCGCCCGGATAATCTCGTCCGAATCGGTCGATAGGCAGATGTCGGCGTCGGGGGCGAGTTGGCGAGCGGTGTCGAGGGTATAATAGAGCAGCGGTTTGCCAGCCAGTGGCTTCAGGTTTTTGCCGGGAATGCCCTGCGAGCCGCCCCGCGCCGGAATCAGAAACAGGGTTTTCATAGGACAATATGGTTAATGTCGGTGCAGGCTTTCTGGTAATCGTCGGGGCGTCCAATGTCGAGCCAGTAGCCCAGCAAGGGGAAATACGTGACCGTGTGTTGTGTCGCGATAAGCTGTTCGAGCAGGTCGGTAGCGTTGTACGGACCCGGCGGTATCATATCAATCACACTGCGTTTCATCAGATAAATACCCGCGTTGACGTAGTAGGTATAGGTCGGTTTTTCGCGCAGGGCATGGATGCGGCCCGCGTTGGTTTCCAGCACCCCAAACGGAATACTGACCGGATACGGCACCGTAGCTACCGCCATGTCGGCATCCTGCCGCCGGAATTCGCTGTAAAAATCCTCGAAGTCGATGTTAGTCAGCAGGTCGGAGTTCATCAGCAACACCGTATCGTTGTGGTAGGTAGGCGTCAGACGCATGGCCCCCACCGTGCCGAGGGGTTCGGTTTCGCGGGTGTAGTCAATCTGAATGCCCTTGGCCGTACCATCGCCAAAAAACGCTTCGATTTGCTCGCCGAGGTAGCGCGTCGTGATGTGAACGTGGCCAACGCCGTACTGAATCAGCCGGTCCACGTTATGCTCGATAATGGGTTTTGAACCCACCGGCAACAGCGGCTTGGGCGTATTCCGGGTCAGTGGCAGTAGTCGTTCGCCCCGCCCCCCGGCCATAATCACGGCGTCGATGGGCAGCAACGCCCGCGTTTTGACCAAATTGATAATACGTACCAGCCGACCGTCGGTGTCGAGTTCGGGAATGAGCTGAAGCAGCTGCGCCCTGAACTGCCGGATGGTATCGGTATTGTCTTCGTGCTGGCGTAAAAACCGGAAGTTCGGATTCATAAACCGGCTTACGGCGTCGGTAAGCGGCTTTCCATTCAGTAACCCGCGCCGAATGTCGCCATCGGTGAGGGTGCCAAAGAGTTTGCCGGTACCGTCGGCCACGAATAGCGTCAGGTACTGGCCGAGCTGCCCAATCTGTTCGAGGGCGCAAGTCACGGGCGCGTCGGGGGCGATGATATGGTTAGCGTAATTCGTCACGAATTTTGCGCAGGATAGAGACAGTTTGTTCGGCAGCGGTACCATCGCCATAGACATTGATGGGCGACAACGGATCTGCATTTTCGATGGCCCTCACTGCCGTCAGGATAGCCACCGAATCGAGCGGGCAGTCGATGATGTTAGGCGTCAGGATGCGGCCCCGCTGCCGGTCGCCCAGATTGATAACGTATTTTGGAAAGAAACTCGCTTCCACAAACCCACTCGACGTATTGCCCAGCATAAACTGGCAGGCTTTCATGCACGACAAATACCCGATGGTCCCGAATGATTCGACGCCAACCGCATTAGCGTGCGCGTCGATGAAGTCCAGTAGCCGCGCCCGGACGTAATTGCCCATCGTATCGGCATTGGGCATGGTGATTACCAGTTGATACGTATTGAGTTGTTGCATCGCGTCGAGCAGGGCCGTTACGTGGTCGGCGGTATGCTGAAACGATACTGTTTCGGGATGAAACGTGATGAGTACAGTGGGAATATGGAGGTCAATGCCGAAACGGTCGAGAAACTGCGCGTTGGTCAGCAACGTGAGGTGGCTTAGGTTGTCGATGCTCAGCGCGCCGACGTTGTATACGTTCTGGTCTGAGCCAGTAAGTTCAATAACCCGCTGTTTGTACGTTTCGGTCGTCGTGAAATGATACGTGGCCATGACCGTAATGGCGTGGCGAAACGCATTGTCGATGGCTCCAAGCGTCGTTTCTCCGCCGTGAATGTGGGTAATCGGAAGATTAAACGGAATTGCGCTGGACACGGCGGCAAACATCTCGTAGCGGTCACCGAGGCACAGGAGCAGGTCGTAACTCTGGTCAGCCCACACATCCGCAAATGTCTGCATCGTCGCGCCCATCGTCCGTGCAATATCGCCGGGCGTATCGCCCACGGGTACGGCATCGACCGTACGCACCAGAAACCCGTCGGCCCTAATTTGATCGATGGTATGGCCATGCTGCGCCGACAGATGGGTGCCAAACGCCAGCACCTCGACCGCAAACCCCGGCTCGCTGGTCAGGGCCTTTAGTAGCGGCAGGTAGATGCTGTAATCCGCACGGGAGCTACTCAGGACACCGATATTCATACTACGTCCTCCCAGGTTAAGAGGTGATCGGCGGGCAAATTGCGGGTTAGTTGGCGGCCCATGAGGGCATCGGTTTGCATAGGCGAGATGCCGCTGCCGGGGCGTTTCATGGTCAGGTCGCTTTCGGTCAGGACGTGTCTGGCGGGCAGATCGTGGCTCAGGTGAATACTTTTGCGGGTTACAACCCGGTTTTTGGCCTCCGACGGGGTAGGCCGCTTAATGCCATCGCCGAGGGCGGCTTCGATGTGGCGAATGCTCCATACCATCTGCTTCAGTTCATCGGGTTCGAGCGAGGCCAGGTGGTCGGGGCCTTCGAGCGAGCGGTCAAGGGTGAAGTGTTTTTCGATGACGGTAGCCCCGAGGGCTACGGCGGCAATCGGTACTTCGATGCCCGATGTATGGTCGGAATACCCAACTGATACCCCAAATGTATCGCCAATGGTTTGCATGGCCCGCAGGTTCACGTCGGCAAACGGCGACGGGTATTCCGTGTTGCAGTGCAGAATAGTAATCTGACTGTGGGGCGTACCCGCCTGCTCCAGAACGGTCAGCATCGCCGAAATATCGTCCATCGTGGCCATACCAGTGGAGGCAATGATCCGCCCACCAAAACTGCCGATTTTGCGCAGATACGGCAGATTCGTGATTTCGCCCGACGGAATCTTGAACAGGTTAATGCCTAAACTCACCAGAAAATCGAGACTTTCCAAGTCGAAGGCGGTGGATAAAAACCGGATGTTCCGTTCGTGGCAGTGTGCGATCAGCGCGTGGTGGTCGGCTTCGCTCAGTTCAAGTTTTTTAAGCATGCTAAACTGCGACGTATCGGCATCTTCGGGCATATTCCCGACCTGATACGCTGCTTTCTGCGCGGCTTTACTGACCAGATTCTCCGCTTTAAACGTCTGGAACTTCACAATATCAGCCCCGGCATCAGCGGCTACGTCGATGAGGGTTTTGGCGAGGTCGAGACTGCCGTTGTGGTTCACGCCCGCTTCGGCAATAATGAGGGTTCTGTTCATAGTGTATGACCGTAGCCCGGACGTCCACGTCCGGTAGCCGCAAGGCTAACAATGTAATGCGTTTTTAAAACCTCACGGCTGCCGGACGTGGACGTCCGGGCTACCTCAAAAACTTCGCTTTAAAACGGCCGGATTACCCGCGTACAGCGCGTTGGGACGGGTATGAGCCAGTACAACAGCCCCGGCTCCAATGACACCACCGGGCGATAGCCGCACCCCGTGGCCCAACACAGCGTTACTCCCTACAAAACACCCATCGCCCACCACACAGGTTCCGTTCACAATGGCCCCGGTCGAAATGTGACAAAAATCGCCGATCACGGCGTCGTGTTCAATGAGGGCCGCCGTATTGACGATGTTGTTTACGCCTACCGTTGCTCCGGCATTCACAAAAGTACGATGCATGATTACTGTACCCTCGCCAATAGTTGCGTGTCTGGAAACGTAAGCTGTTGGCGCGATGAGCGTGGGTAATATTCCGCCGAGACTTTTAATCTGCTGGAATAACCGGGTACGTATCGCTCCTGATTTTACTTGCCCCACCGTCACCAGAAAATATCGGTATGTCTGCGCCAGATTAGGTAGATCGTCGTCGGTAGCCGTAATTGAATAGCCGCAGATCTGTTCGCCTACCTTCTCCGGCGCATCCACGATACCGACGATGCGAAACCGGCCATCGGCCTCAATTACGTCGATGACCGACCTGCAATGCCCGCCACCGCCTACTAAAATCAGGTTGTCCATCATAGCCGAACGCTGCTGGGAATGTTGACGAGCCGGTCTTCAATGTCCTGAGCATTTGCCCCGCCGTCGTGCATACAGTGGCGTAGCATGGGCAGGCTGCTGAGTAGCGTCCAGGCCGGGCGGGTCATTACGCCGTGGTCATTGGTGTAGGTCAGAAACGCGTCGCGCTCGATACGGTCAGCCAGTAAAATAGCGTTCAGCCAATAATTCGATTCGCTGCGGGCCGGTTGCGTGACGAAACGGGCGGGGTAATCCTGAAAAAACGTTTGGTACAAGCTGGCGAGTTGCCGTTTGTTGGCAATGAACCCGTCGAGCTGCTCCATCTGGGCGCAGGCCAGGGCCGCATTCAGGTTGGGCAGGCGGTAGTTGTAGCCCGTCTGGTCGTGATTGAACTCCCAGCGGTGCGGCACTTTGGCCTGGGTGGTCAGGTGCTTGGCCAGCTTACCCAGCCGTTCATCGTTCGTCACAATCATGCCGCCCCCGCCCGACGTGATGGTTTTGTTGCCGTTGAAACTGTACGTACCCAGTAGCCCAAACGTACCGGTCTGCTGCCCATCGTACGTACTCCCCAGCGACTCAGCAGCATCTTCTACCACCGGAATTCCGTGCGCTGTACAAATCTCAACAAGCTCGCCAATGCGGGCCGGGTGGCCAAAGGTGTGCATCGGCACGCAGGCACTGATCCGGCGTCCGGTGGCTGTGTGATAACAAATGCCGTTACGAAGGGTAGTTTGGTTTTTCAGAAAGTCCGTCAGCGCGTCGGGACTCAGGCTCAGCGTGTTGGGGTCAACGTCGATGAAACACGGTTCGGCATCGGTGTAGGCGATGGCGTTGCTGGTGGCCACGAACGACAGCGGTTGGGTCAGTACGAGGTCGCCCTGTTCCACGCCCGCCAGTAATAGCGCGATGTGCAGCGAAGCCGTGCCGTTTACCGTAGCAATGGCGTGGCGGGCTCCCGTATAGTCGCGAATCTGCTCCTCGAATTTATCCACGTACCGCCCCACCGACGAGACGAACGTCGAGTCAATGGCGTCGATGACGTACTGCTTTTCGTTGCCCACAAACCGGGGTTCATGCAGGGGGATGAAGCCCTCCGGTTCGCCAAACGCCTGGCGGACAAACTGAACGAATGACTCAAACATTATATAGATGGGCTTTGTACTGGCGCAGGTTTTCGGGCTGACTGAACCATTCTATTGTCTCGCGGAGTCCGTCGGCCAGGCTGTACGTCGGCCGCCAGGGCGTGGCCGACGTGATTTTTTGATTATCGCCGAAGAGCCTTTCCACTTCGCTTTTTTCGGGCCTTAGCCGCTGGTCATCTGAGACAATCTCGGCGTCTGCACCCATCAGGTCGATAATCAGGCGGGCCAGATCGCCAATGCTGATTTCGGTATTGGTGGCTATGTTTACTTCCTGCCCAATGAGCGTGTCATGGCGGGCAATCTCGGCGAATCCGTTGACCGTATCGGCCACGAAAACCAGATCGCGGGTGGGGTGGGTGGCACCGAGTTTGATGTTCCGCTGCCCACTCAGCAACTGCGTAATAATGGTCGGAATCACAGCCCGCGCTGACTGCCGGGGGCCGTAGGTGTTGAAAGGCCGCACCGTTACGACGGGCAGGTTGAAACTCCGGTAATAAGCGTCGGCCATAGCGTCGGCCCCGATTTTAGTGGCCGAGTAGGGCGACTGTCCCTGCCGGGGATGGGTTTCGGTAATGGGTACAAACTGCGCCGTGCCGTATACTTCCGATGTGGACGTAACGAGTATTTTTTCGACGTTTAAATCGCGGGCGGCCTGTAATATGTTGAGCGTACCCTTTACGTTGGTGTCGACGTAACTGTCGGGAGAGTGGTAGCTGTACGGAATGGCAATCAGGGCGGCTAAGTGAAACACGGTGTCAACGCCCTGCATGGCCGTTCTGACACCGTTTGGGTCGCGGATATCACCCGCAAAAATCTCGACTTCGTGCAGAATTTCGGCGGGGAGCGTGTCTAACCAGCCCCAGCTATTGAAGGAGTTGTAGTATGTAAAAGCCTTTACGGCATAGCCATCGTGCAGTAACTTCTCCACTAAATGGCTACCAATAAAACCATCGGCACCGGTAATCAGGGCTTTTTTCATGCATCTTTTGTATTTTGAGACAGGCCAAAATTACTAAACAAATGCCGGGGGGCAAGGGAGCCGGGTCGGCACGGTCTTCCGGTGGTTTACGGTGTTCGTCGTACTTTCGCCCCTTTCCCCTGCTCGCTTCCCGATGAAATACCTCGGCCTGAATATCCCCCGCATCCTGCTATACTGGTTAGACACCGTAGCCCGCAACTGGTATTACCGCCTGAAAGTTGTCTTGCCCAACTTCGGACGACTGCGCCACACCCGGCAACTTAAAAACAGCAAACGAGGTAAAATGGCTCTGGTGCTGGCCAATGGCCCGTCGGTGGCGCAGCTTGACCCGGAAAAAATTAGGTGGCTGCAGCGCGAAAGTGGGCTGGAGGTGTTTGCGGTCAACTCGTTCATCAGTTCGCCCATGGCCGGGGTGGTCAAACCCGACTATTACCTGCTGAGCGACCCCGCTTTTTTTCATCCCGACAAATTTCCGCACCTGACCGACCGGCTCACCCGCGACATGGCCCGCCTAACCGAAGCCGACATTCCCTGCTTTGTGCCGCTGGAGCGATACGACGCGGTGCCGTTTCGCCGGAAATACGGGTATTACGACCGGGGCAATCTCTTCCTGAGTAAAATCACGATTACCGGTCCGCGCAGCTACATCTCTATGACTTCGTACAAAGCCCTCGCAGCCGCCTGTTTCATGGGCTACAGTCAGATTTACATCAGTGGCTTTGACAATGATTATTTTCTGAACGTGGTGGTCGACGAGAACAACGACATGTACTATGTTGATCGGCATTTTTACGATAAACCCGGCACTGAACCCGCCCGTGTGCGCGACACCCACGCCAAAAACATGGGCGAACTGCTCTATTCGCACCATTTTCTGTTCAAAGACCTCGAAAGGTTTCGGGAGTATCCCATCGTCAACCTCAACAAAAGTAGTTTGGTTGACTGCTTTCCCAAGCACCACGCGCTTGACGTATATAAAGGGGGTGATGAATTGTAAATGATGGATGCTCTCCGGCGTCAGCCCATTCATCACTTTTTCTTCCGCATCATCTGCGCATAAACCAATTGCAGAATGCCGTCTTTCAGGCCGAGGTCGGGTACGATGATCGTGTCGGTGCCGGCCCATTGCATGACCGAAATATAAATGTCGGCGGCTGGTACGATTACATCGGCCCGGTCGGCGTTCAGGCGCAATTGGTTGATGCGTTCGTCGAGGGTGAACCCGGCCACGTAGTCGCGGATACGCTGAATCTCTTCGAGGCTGGTTTCGCTGTCGTTTTTACGCGCCATGTTGAAGAGCTTACTGATGTTGCCGCCCGTACCCACCGCTGTAATGCCCACCTGTTTGTCCACATTTTCGTCTACCCAGTCTTCCATCTTGCGCCAGGCTCCTTTCACAGCCTTGCCTTCAAGCAGTCGTACCGAGCCAATCTTGAACGATTTAGAATTGATTTTCTCCCGGTTTACGTACACGTTTAGCTCGGTGCTGCCACCGCCCACGTCAATGTGCAGGTATTGCCGTTCGTCGAGAGCCTGTACTACTACATTGTTGATCAGTTCGGCTTCTTTCTGCCCGTCAATAATATGAATCTTCACGCCCGTGGCCGCTTCGACGCGTTGGACTACGTCGTGGCCGTTTTGTGCTTCGCGTATAGCCGAGGTCGCGCAGGCCATGTAGCTTTCCACCTCATGCAGTTCCATCAGTAGCTTATACACCTGCATCAGTTTAGTGGTGGCCGCTTCGGCCTGGGCAGACATTTCGCCGGTGGTGAACACATCGTGGCCCAGACGAAGCGGAAACCGGACGTATTCGACTTTCTTGAAACTGACTACGCCTTCATTGTGAAGGACTGTCGAGATTTGCAGCCGGGCTGCGTTGGAACCGATGTCGATAGCGGCAATTTTCAAAACAGAGGGCAGCAGCGTGGTTAAAGGCTGTGGGTCAAAGATACCAACTTTTAGGAGCAAAGGCAGGACTGGCTACGAGTGGGCTGGGTGGGTAGCGCTGAACTGAAAATGTGTCGTTGAATAAGTGATCTGGTGACTGTTTGTTATTAGCAGGTCAATGGCTGTACCTTTGCCCATCATTTGGAGTCAACTCCTCACCAATGACTATATTAGGTATATCAGCGTTTTACCACGATTCGGCGGCTGCGCTCATCGAAGACGGAAAAATCATTGCAGCTGCGCAGGAAGAGCGGTTTACGCGAAAAAAGCACGATCCTGGCTTCCCCACCCACGCCGTTCAGTACTGCTTAGAGTACGGCGGTACTACCCTTAATAAACTCGACGCCATTGTTTTCTACGATAAGCCACTGCTTAAATTCGAGCGGTTGTTAGAGACGTACTACGCCTTTTCGCCCCGTGGGTTGTCGTCGTTTTTGAAGGCTATGCCGGTCTGGATGAAAGAAAAGCTGTTTCTGAAACGGCTCATTCGTGACGAACTCAAGAAAATCGGTTACGATACCAAAAAGCCCGTACCGATGCTCTTTCCCGAACACCACCTTAGCCACGCAGCCTCTGCATTTTATCCGTCGGTGTACGAAAAAGCGGCTATTCTGACGCTCGACGGCGTGGGTGAGTGGGCTACGGCGTCTATCGGTCTGGGCGAGGGTAATAACATCAGTATCCTGAAAGAGCTGCACTTCCCGCACTCGCTGGGGCTGCTGTACTCAGCGTTTACGTATTTTCTGGGCTTCCGGGTCAACTCCGGCGAGTATAAACTCATGGGCCTGGCTCCCTACGGCGACCCGCAATCGCCCGATATTGCCCGCTACGTCAGTATCATCAAAGACAAGCTGATCGATATCAAGGAAGACGGCAGCATCTGGCTCAACCAGGACTATTTCAATTACGCCACCGGCTTGCGGATGGTGCATGAAGACAAGTGGGAAGAACTCTTCGGATTTCCGCAGCGCAAGCCCGACGATGAACTCGGCCCCGAACACTGTAACCTCGGTCTGGCCATTCAGCAGGTAACAGAAGATGTCGTTATTCTGATGGCCAAAGAAGCCAAACGACTCACCAACGCCGATAGTATTGTGCTGGCCGGGGGCGTGGCTCTGAATTGCGTATCGAACGGCAAACTTCAAAAGTCAGGCGTATTCAAGAACGTATTTATCCAGCCTGCCGCCGGCGATGCGGGTGGCGCACTGGGTGCGGCTTTGGCAGCCTACTACATCTATTTCGGCAACCCCCGCGTCATTGATTATGAGCAGGATGCCATGCTCGGTTCGTATCTCGGCCCCACGTTCTCTGACCTGGACGTAGAACTGATGGCCCGTAAGTACAAGGCCGCCTATACGCATTACGACGATTTCGGCAAACTCAGTACCAACGTTGCCAATATCCTGGCCACCGAAAACGTGGTGGGCTGGGTGCAGGGTCGGATGGAGTTTGGCCCTCGCGCCCTGGGCGGTCGCAGTATCCTGGGCGATCCGCGTTCGGCAGAGATGCAGAAAAAGCTGAACCTAAAAATCAAGTACCGCGAGTCGTTCCGGCCCTTTGCCCCCTCGGTACTGGCCGAAGAAGTGGATACGTATTTCGACTACGAAGGCACATCGCCCTACATGTTGTTGGTGCATCCGGTTCAGAAAAACCGGCGCATGACCCTGCCCGACAACTATGACAGCCTGTCGTTACGCGATAAACTCTACTACCAGCGATCTGACCTGCCGTCGATTACGCATATCGACTTTTCGGCCCGGATTCAGACGGTACATAAAGAAACAAACCCGCGTTACTACCAGCTCATCGACGCCTTTAAACAGCAGACGGGTTACGGCGTTATTGTCAATACCAGCTTCAACGTGCGTGGGGAGCCAATTGTCTGCACGCCCGACGATGCCTACCGTTGTTTTATGCGTACCGAAATGGATTATCTGGTTGTGGGTAATTACGTATTCGATAAGAAAAAACAGCCCGAGTGGCAGGAAAAAGATAACTGGAAAGAAGAGTTCGTTCTGGACTAACCCCTATCTATGTCTAAATTAGTCAGCAGTGTAATCCGGCTCATTCTGCTGGGATTTCTGGCCTTCTTCGTGTACTTCCACGATTTATTCCACATTACGTTCGAGTATCCGTATCACCAGTTCATGGACAATCCGTATATCCGGGTGGCCAAAATCTGCTTGCTGTTACTGCTGCTGATTGAGGTACTGCGGGTGTTTTACTACGGCGTCATCAAGAACGAGAAAGCACCGAAGTGGCTCGGTAATGTGGGTACGCTGGCCGTGCCGCTGGTAACGTTGCTGGTCTTCCTCGAAATTGGGTTCATGTTTGTCGAGCAGAGTCACGAAGGTGCACTGTCGCTGGCCTCGCACGTGTGGTTTCAGCGGCACTGGCCCCCCATGACCGGCATTGGCTACCGCGACGCACCCCATGCCGATACGACCGGTAAGAAAAAGGTGCTGATTGTGGGTGACTCATTCACGTCGGGCCATGGTCTCAAAAATGTGGAAGACCGCTATGGTAACGTACTTGCCGGTAAACTGGGTAAGAATTATATCGTGTACAATCTGGGCATCTCCGGCTCCGACACCCGCGATGAGTTCAAACGATTCACCGAATTTGGCGTCCGGCCCGATGTGCTGGTGTTGCAGTATTTCCCGAACGACATCGAGAAAGCAGCCGCCGGACGGGGCGTTACCCTGGCCGGGCTGCCACCTTATGGTGATTTACGAACACCCTGGCGGCAGCTTGTGCAGCAATCGTATCTACTCAATTATATTTACTGGCAGATTCCCCACGGCGATGCAGCTCCGTTCATGGAATATACCCGGAAAGTATACGGTGATCCCGGCGTGATGAATGACCACCTGAGCGACCTTGGTAAATTCGTGGCCATCCGCGACAGCCTGAAGATACCGCTCTATGTAGTGCTGTTTCCGTTCTCGCACAACCTCGAAAAAACGGCGCAGTACACCGCACCCATTGCCCGCTTTTTTCAGCAGCACAACGTACCCGTGCTGGAAGTGGGGCCGTTGGTGAAAGATGTTGACCCAAATGATCGTATTGTTGGCCGTAATGATTTTCACGCGAGTGCCATCGTTAACCATCGGGTTGGCGATGCCCTGTATGAGATGGTAGCCCGTGGTAGTACCCAACCAGTCAATCTAACCAAAAAATAAAAAGATGGATTTCTTCTCAGACATTCTCAAATACCTGAAGCAGCGCAAAAAGTGGTGGCTGGCTCCGGTCATTATTCTCTTATTGCTCATCGGTATCATTATCGTCATTGGTGGCGGCTCCGCAGTAGCTCCGTTTATTTATACCCTGTTCTAAGATGGAAAATACTCCTCTCGACCGGGTAAAGGCACAGTTGGTCATCGTGACCGGCCTGGTTGTCCTGTACTTTATTACGAAGTCAATTTATTTTCTCTACGGCGCGGCTGCTGTGGGCGTGCTGAGTCTGGCTATTCCGGCGGTGGGCAACGGTATTGTGTGGCTGTGGTTTAAGATTGCCGAAGTGCTGGGACGTATCAACGGGGCCATTATCCTGAGCGTTTTGTTCTTCGTGTTTCTGCTCCCCATTGCCTTCCTGTACCGCCTGACGAAGAATAATCTGCTCTCGCTCAAACGAACGCAGGGTGGCTCCGTTTATCACGAACGGAATCATTTGTTCAAAAAAGAAGACCTGGAAAATACCTGGTAAGCCATCCGGCAGCCTGTTTATGCTGTACGGTTGCGGTCCGACGTATCGGCTAACGCGCGTTAGCCGATACGTCGGACCGCAACCGTACAGCGTTTTTCTTACCAGTTCTCACCAGTGAGTTTTTACGTAATTTTATACCGATCTGATGTACAGACGTAACCACCCGCTCACAAACGTCTGTTAATTGAATTATTCCGGGCCAACGACGTGTTTGGTCAGAGTAAAGCTATAACGATTTGTATCCTTTGAAGCCTATCACCGAACTTCTCCACGAACGTATTCTCGTCCTCGATGGCGCGATGGGTACGATGATTCAGCGGTATAACCTGACCGAAGCCGATTATCGGGGCACCCGCTTTGCCGACTGGCAGCATGACCTGAAAGGTAACAACGATCTGCTATCGCTGACCCGTCCTGACATTATTCAGGCCATTCACCGGGAGTACCTCGACGCTGGCTCCGATATCATCGAGACCAACACCTTCAGCGCAACGACCATTGCTATGGCCGACTACCACATGGAGTCGCTGGCCTATGAACTCAACTACGAATCGGCCCGGATTGCCCGCGAAGCAGCCGACGAAGTGACGCGCCAAAATCCCGACAAACCGCGTTTTGTGGCCGGGGCTATGGGGCCAACCAACCGTACTGCTTCGCTTTCGCCCGATGTCAACAACCCCGCCTACCGCGCCATTACGTTCGATGACCTGGTTGAGACGTATTACGAACAGGTATCTGGCTTGGTAGATGGTGGTGCCCATCTGTTGCTGGTCGAAACTATTTTCGATACGCTCAACGCCAAAGCTGCCCTGTTCGCGATAGACAAATATTTCGCGGACCACCCCACCCCCGCGCCCCTGCCCATCATGATTTCCGGCACCATTACCGATGCATCGGGCCGGACACTGTCGGGGCAGACGACGGAAGCGTTCTTGTATTCTATCTCGCACTTGCCGCTGCTGAGTGTGGGTCTGAACTGCGCCCTTGGTGCTGAACCCATGCGGCCCTATATTCAAACGCTGTCTAAGGAAGCACCGTTTTTTACCTCGGCCTATCCCAATGCGGGTTTACCCAACGCCTTTGGTGAGTATGATGAAACACCGGAGATGATGGCGGTGCAGATTGAGGATTTCGTACGTAGTGGTTTCATCAACATTGTGGGTGGCTGCTGCGGGTCCACACCCGAACATATCCGCGCCATTGCCGACGTAGCCGCCAAATACCCGCCCCGTCAACTGCCACCACCCGAAACCTACCAGAAACTGAGCGGGCTTGAACCGCTGAAAATTACCGAGCAAACCAACTTTCTGAACGTTGGCGAACGCACTAACGTGACCGGCTCGAAGAAGTTTGCGCGGCTGATAAAGGAAGGTAATTTTGAGGAGGCCCTGAGCATTGCGCGGGGGCAGGTTGATGGCGGAGCGCAGGTTATCGACGTAAATATGGACGAAGGTATGCTCGACTCGGTCGAAGCCATGACCACGTTCCTGAACCTGATTGCCTCCGAACCTGACATCGCCCGCGTTCCCATCATGGTCGATTCCTCGAAGTGGGAAGTCATTGAAGCGGGTTTGAAGTGCGTACAGGGCAAAGCCATCGTCAACTCAATTTCGCTAAAGGAAGGTGAGGAAGCGTTCATTGAACGGGCGCAACTCGTGAAACGCTATGGCGCGGCTGCGGTGGTAATGGCGTTCGACGAAGCCGGACAGGCCGACAACTATGAACGACGCATCGAAATTTGCGAACGGGCTTATCGGATCATGGTCGATAAGGTCGGTTTTGCCCCGCAGGACATCATCTTCGATCCCAATATCCTGACCGTAGCCACGGGCATTGAAGAACACAATAACTACGCCGTTGACTTTATCAACGCTACGCGCTGGATCAAGAAAAACCTGCCGCTGGCCAAAGTGAGCGGGGGCGTGTCCAATGTGTCGTTCTCGTTCCGGGGCAATGACGTCGTGCGTGAAGCTATGCACTCAGCGTTTCTTTACCACGCCATCAAGGCTGGTCTGGACATGGGGATCGTAAATGCCGGGCAGTTGGAGATTTATGACAGCATCCCGAAAGACCTGCTCGAACGCTGCGAAGACGTGCTGCTCAATCGACGTTCCGACGCTACCGAGCGCCTAGTAGACTTTGCCGAAACGGTGAAAGCCAAAGGCAAAATTATTGTGCAGGACGACGCCTGGCGTAGCGAACCCGTGGCTGCCCGGCTCAAACACGCGCTTGTCAAAGGCATTACCGATTTTATTGATCAGGACACCGAAGAAGCCCGACAACAGGCGGAACGCCCATTGCATGTCATTGAGGGGCCGCTGATGGATGGTATGAACGTAGTCGGCGATTTGTTCGGCGAGGGCAAGATGTTCCTGCCACAGGTTGTGAAATCGGCGCGGGTAATGAAAAAAGCCGTAGCCTATTTGTTCCCGTTCATCGAGGCTGAAAAATTGATTAGCGGTGATACATCTACGAACGCGGGCAAGATTTTGCTGGCAACGGTCAAAGGCGACGTACATGACATCGGTAAGAACATTGTCGGCGTCGTTTTGGGTTGTAACAACTACGAAATCATTGACCTCGGCGTGATGGTGCCGACCCAAAAAATCCTCGATGCCGCCCGCGAACACAACGTTGATATCATTGGTCTGAGTGGTCTGATTACGCCCTCGCTCGATGAGATGGTGGGCGTGGCGAAAGAGATGGAACGGCAGGGCTTTACCATTCCGTTGCTTATTGGCGGAGCCACCACTTCGCGGATGCATACCGCCGTAAAAGTCGACCCGCATTATTCAGGACCGGTCATTCACGTATTGGACGCCAGCCGTAGCGTACCCGTGGCCGGTCGGTTGGTGAGCGACACGACGGGGACGAAGGAAGAAATATTCCGCGAAATCAAGGCCGAATACGCCAAACTCCGCGACGAACATGCCCGGCGGAAGCAGGATAAAGCCACGCTTACTATTGGGCAGGCCCGTGCCAACCGTACCGCCATCGACTGGTCAGATTTTGAACCGACGAAGCCTACGTTCCTTGGCAATCGCTATTTTGAGGATTATGACATTGCCGAACTGGCTAAGTATATCGACTGGACGCCGTTTTTCCAGACCTGGCAACTGAGCGGCAAGTACCCCGCCATTTTCGAAGATAAAATCGTCGGCGACGAAGCCCGCAAGCTCTTCGATGATGCCAACCGATTGCTGACCGAGATTATCGACGGTAAACTACTCAAAGCCAAAGCCGTTGTTGGTTTTTACCCCGCTAACGCTACGGACGACGATGTGTTGCTACACGACTATGTAGAAGAAAACCGGGTGATTGCCTGCGAGCGGCATGGCTCGCACAATCACATCGAATATAAAATCAGCCGTGCCGAACCGGCAGCCATGAGCGTATCTACTGCTGGTGAGCTGGTGTATGACACGCAAACGGTGTTGCACTTTTTGCGGCAGCAGAACCAAAAAGCTCCTGGTCTGCCCAATTTCTCGCTGGCCGATTTTATTGCCCCGCTGGACTGTGGCCGCGAGGATTACATCGGCGCGTTTGCCGTTACGGCGGGCATTGGCATTGAGACACTGCTGGAAAAATACGAGCGTGACCACGACGACTACAGCAGCATCATGGTCAAATCTATTGCCGACCGCCTGGCAGAAGCCTTCGCCGAGCGGATGCACGAGCGCGTCCGCAAAGAGTTCTGGCCTTACGCAACGGGCGAGACGCTGAGCAAAGAGGAACTTATCAAAGAAAAATACCAGGGAATTCGCCCCGCGCCGGGCTACCCCGCCTGCCCCGACCACACCGAAAAAGGTAAGTTATTCGACTTGCTTGACGCGGGTAAAATCGGCATTGAACTGACCGAAAGCTACGCCATGTATCCGGCTTCGTCGGTAAGTGGTTTCTACTTCGGCCATCCCCAATCCACGTATTTCGGGTTGGGTAAAATCAACAAAGATCAGGTTATGGATTACGCCCTGCGCAAAGATATGCCGCTCGAAGACATTGAACGCTGGCTTTCTCCGGTACTGAATTACTGATAGCCAACCCATAAAAAACATAAAGAAGCCCGACCGTTTGGCCGGGCTTCTTTATGTTTTTTATGGGTTGGTTACTTGGGCAACAGAACCGAGTCAATAACGTGCACAACGCCGTTCGACTGGTTGACGTCAACCGCAGTAACGGTAGACGTACCACCTTTCTCGTCCATCAGCACAACGTTTTTGCCTTTCATCATAGCTGTCAGCGTACCACCGGCAACGGTTTTTACCATTGCTTTGCCGCCGTTGTCTTTGATCATTTTCACCAGATCAGCCGCCATAACTTTTCCCGAAACTACATGGTAGGTCAGGATACCAGCCAGCATAGCCTTATTTTCGGGCTTCAGCAGTGTTTCAACCGTGCCTTTTGGCAGTTTATCAAAGGCGTCATTGGTGGGGGCGAATACCGTGAACGGTCCCGCACTTGACAGCGTCTCCACGAGGCCGGCAGCCTTGACGGCAGCTACCAGTGTGGTGAGGTTCTTGGCCTGGCTAGCGTTTTCAACAATGGTCTTGTTAGGATACATTGCAGCACCGCCCACCATGGGAGCCTTTTGGGCAAAAGTGAACTGACTTACAGCTACAAGGGCAATCAGAGCAAAAATTGACTTGAACATTTTCATTTTGTTTTATTTAAGTTGTGTATTGATTTGATGGTTTATCGTCAGGAAGACATACGGTTTAATGAGATTGTTTGGATTGGTCCACTATATTTTTTTTCACAAGAATATGTAAAATGGTAGCTTGACTTTAGCTTCTTGAAAGAAGCCCACCGGGGCTTTGGCATGTATATTTGGGTTGCTAAACTTGAGTCTGCGTACCCAAACGCACCGGTGAGCCCAGAACTCTCGCTTAAGAGCGTATCCTGATCTAAGCATTGAAATTCCTTACTCCCAATAGATAGTAGGCTATAAAACAGAAAAACCCCACTGAATTTCAGTGAGGTTTTCTTTTAGTAGCGGGAGCTGGACTCGAACCAGCGACCTTTGGGTTATGAGCCCAACGAGCTACCAACTGCTCCATCCCGCGGTGTTTGGACTGCAAAAGTACGGCGACTTTCTGGAAATACAACTTACCGGCTCTAAAAAAAGTTCTCAATTACTGAAACGTTTCTGGAAGCGCACCGGTTGGAGAAACAAAGCCGCTGACAATCAGGTTAGCGGGATCACCTCCGATGGACGAAGAAATAATCCCCGAATTCCCGACCGGTGCGTCGGATGCCAACACGTTGCCGGTCATTGACCCCAACGACAATCATAAAGCCGGTTTTGTTAGTATAGTCGGTAAGCCCAATGTGGGTAAGTCCACATTAATGAATCAGCTTGTGGGCCAGCGGCTTAGTATTATCACGGCTAAAGCCCAAACCACTCGTCACCGCATCATGGGTATCCTGAACGGAACACACGATGGTCAGGAATTTCAACTCGTCTACTCAGACACGCCGGGCATCATCAAACCGCTTTACAAGTTACAGGAGTCGATGATGAGCTTTGTACGTGGCTCGCTCGAAGACGCCGACGTAGTGCTGTTTGTTACCGATATCTTTGAGCAACACGACGAAAACGATGTAATCGAACGACTGCAAAAGTCCGACGTTCCTATCGTCTTGCTCATCAACAAAATTGACCAGGCCACCCAGGAGCAGGTTGAAGAGAAGATTGCTTATTGGCGACAGAATTTCAATGCGAAAGAGATCATCCCGATTTCTGCCCTGAATAATTTCAACATCGATGCGGTATTCGAGAGTATCATCAGCCGCCTGCCGAACCACCCGCCCTATTTCCCGAAAGATGAGTTGACTGATAAGCCGGAGCGTTTTTTTGCGTCGGAGATTATTCGGGAGAAGATTTTTCTGAACTACAAGAAAGAGGTACCCTACAGCAGTGAAGTCGTGATTATTGGCTTCAAAGAAAAAGAAGACATCATCGTAATTCAGGCCGAAATCCTGGTTGAGCGACCTACGCAACGGGCTATTCTGCTGGGCGAAGGCGGAAAAATGATCAAGAAAACGGGCATTATGGCCCGCGAAGAACTTGAACGGTTCTTCGGTAAAAAAGTATTTTTAGAACAGTTCGTCAAAGTAGAACCCGACTGGCGTCAGAAAGAGCGCATGCTCAAACGGCTGGGGTACGACGAATAACAGTTACCAGTTATCAGTGACTAGTTATCAGTTCATAGAGTGAACAGGTACCAGTCAGTTGATAACTGATAATTGCTTACTGATAACTGAACAATGGCAAATATTGTGGCAATTGTGGGCCGCCCCAATGTGGGCAAATCCACGCTGTTTAATCGGCTGGTCGAACAACGACAGGCTATCATGGACGATCAGCCCGGTGTAACGCGCGATCGGCATTACGGTACCTCGGAGTGGAACGGGGTCTATTTTACCGTTATCGACACCGGTGGCTACGTTGTAGGTTCTGATGATGTGTTTGAAGAGTCGATTCGTAATCAGGTGGAAATTGCCATCGAGGAATCGACGGTGCTGCTGTTTGTGGTCGATACGCAGACGGGTATCTCGGGGCTGGATGAGGATTTTGCCGACGTACTGCGCCGAACCAAAAAGCCGGTGTATGTTGTGGCCAATAAAGCCGAGACATCGAATCGGGCGCATGAGTCGTCCGAGTTTTATTCGCTTGGCCTGGGCGACCCTTACCCCATTTCATCTATGACCGGCAGCGGCACGGGTGATCTGCTGGACGAAGTGGTAAAGCATTTTCAGGGGCCGGGCGTCGAGAATCCTGATGAGGGGGTGCCGCGTATCGCTATCCTGGGCCGACCCAACGTGGGAAAGTCGTCTTTCCTGAACGTCTTGACGGGGCAGGACCGCACCATCGTGACAGACATTGCCGGTACTACCCGCGATTCGATCGATACGCGCTACCGGGCTTACGGTAAAGATTTTATCCTGACCGATACGGCGGGTATCCGGCGCAAAGCCCGTGTTCACGAGAACGTAGAGTTCTACTCGACCGTCCGCGCCCTTAAGGCAATGGACGACTCGGACGTCTGTATCGTCATGCTCGATGCTACTCGTGGACTCGAAGCGCAGGATATGAACATTATTGGGCAGGCCGTAAAAGCCAAAAAGGGCGTTGTGATCATGGTCAACAAGTGGGACGCGGTTGAGAAAGATCATCGTACTGCCGACGTCCTGCGCAAGGAGATGATTGCCCGGATGATGCCCATTGATTACGTACCCATCATTTTTGCGTCGGTACACGAGAAGCAACGCATTTTTCAGGTCATGGAAAAGGCAATGGAGGTATACGCGAACAAGAGCAAGAAGATCACTACCTCTAAGCTGAATGAAGCCATGCAGCCGGAGATCGAGCATTACCCGCCCCCGGCGCAGAAAGGTAAGCTCATTACGATCAAGTACATGCTTCAGGTGCCCACGCCCTCGCCTACGTTCGTGTTTTTCTGCAACCTGCCGCAGTACATTCAGGAATCATATCAGCGTTTTCTGGAGAACAAACTCCGATCACACTTCGACTTCGACGGCGTTCCGATTACGCTCTTCTTCCGGCAGAAGTAGTGTAATGTCATACTTCATCATGGTTGGCATTTCAGTGTCATTTATAGTTGTCAGTATGAAATGACAATACTGCGTCAGTGCGCAGTAAAAATTCCCGGTCAGGCGCGATTTATCGCGCCTGACCGGGAATTTTTACTGCGGTGATTCCCAAATTTATGATGGCCGAAGGCATCCAGCAGGTGGGATCAGGCAACACCTTTATTATTGAGGGCATCGGGCCGATTTTTACCATCATTTTTTCCACCCTTATCTTGCCCGAATACATTGCCGGGCTACAACTAGTTGGTACGTTACTGGTTTTGGGAGGTGTGTTCTTTATTGGCTGGAAAGGCTGGACTTCGAGGGCTGTACCGGCTACAGTCAATTAGCTGATTCTCAGATTCGATTACTTCCAAACCTTTTAGTATGCAACTCTTTTTTTATCTACCTTCAACTTATCAATAATAGTACATCTTAGTATAGGATATAAAATGAACCTTTTGATAAATTGCGCTCACTTTCAGGAGGTTATTCCAAATAATCTGTCAAAATTTGCTTAGTCTCGTCTCACAACTTACACCCAATACACCTATACGTATGACAACAAATAGCATAATGAACGACGAAAAACGCGTTGAAAAAGCGGCTTACGTACTCAAAGCCGTAGCGCATCCGCTTCGCATAAAAATCATCCAAATGCTGAATGAGCATCAGGAACTGAATGTATCGACTATTTATAAGAATCTAAATGCCGAGCAGTCCCTGATTTCGCATCACCTGATTAATATGCGCGACAAGGGCATTCTGGACATCCGGCGCAGCGGCAAAAATATCTACTATTTCCTGGTCGATAATGCCGTATCGGAAATCATCGAGTGCATTTATAGGAGTAAGATTCTGAACTGATCGGCGGTTAAGCCGTTTGAAAGCTAAAAAGCCGGTACGTAGTTTGCGTACCGGCTTTTTAGCTTTCAAACGGCTTAACCAAATAACTCGCCAGTTTTGTAGTTAGGAACAATGCCGAGGTGAATGTAGGCCCGCTCTGTAGCCTCCCGGCCCCTTGACGTACGCTTCAGGAAACCTTCCTGAATCAGGAACGGCTCATACACTTCTTCAATGGTTTCTGACTCCTCGCCACAGGCCGTGGCAATGGTACTCAGTCCAACTGGTCCGCCTTTAAACTTCTCGATGATGGTTGTCAGAATCCGAATATCCATATCGTCCAGACCATTCTGATCCACATCAAGGGCTCTGAGGGCAATCTCGGCGATGTCGATGTTGATGTAGCCATTACCTTTTACCTGCGCAAAGTCGCGGGTACGGCGCAGGAGGTTGTTGGCAATACGCGGGGTTCCGCGGCTTCGGCGAGCAATTTCGTAAGCTCCTGTTTCGTCGATAGCTGTACCCAGAATAGCCGATGATCGCTGTACAATGGTCGTTAGCAACTGAGCGTCATAATATTCAAGCCGACAACTGATGCCAAACCGTGCCCGCAGGGGCGACGTCAGCATACCGGCGCGGGTGGTGGCACCGATGAGTGTAAAGGGGTTTAGCTTGATCTGTACCGTGCGGGCATTGGGACCCGAATCGAGCATAATATCGATCTTGTAATCTTCCATCGCCGAATACAAATACTCTTCCACGATAGGATTGAGCCGGTGAATCTCATCGATGAACAAGACGTCGTTTGGCTGTAAGTTAGTCAGCAGTCCGGCCAGGTCGGAGGGTTTGTCGAGGACCGGCCCGGACGTCATCTTGATGTTGGCACTCAGTTCGTTGGCAATGATGTGCGAGAGGGTAGTTTTACCCAGACCCGGCGGGCCGTGCAGCAGCACGTGATCCAGCGCGTCGCCCCGTTGCTGGGCCGCCCGCACAAATACTTCGAGGTTATCGAGAATCTTGACCTGACCCGTAAAGTCGGAGAAAGAGAGGGGCCGCAGGGCACGTTCAATTTCTTTGTCGGTGGCCGACATTCCCTCGCTGGAGCCTTTTATGATGTCGTTTCGCATGCTTGTTTTTTGGTGAAATACCGGTTCATTTCTGGCGCTAAAACGGCTCTTCTGCGTCCGGTAATCTCCATCAAATTTACGAAAAAACAGGCGAAAATCGCTTACTGAATTACCATAACCGAACCGCGTTTAACCATACGCCCACGCTCCGGAAATGACTCACTTTTGTACGTTACAACGTAGGGATACACCATATTCGGATAGATCGATCCCTTATACGTGCCGTCCCAGCGTTGTTCGGGATTATTGCTCAGGAAGATTACTTCGCCCCAGCGATTATACACCCGGAACTCATAGTCACTCACATAGGCCGTGAATATTTGCAATACGTCATTAACACCGTCGCCGTCAGGCGTGAAGGCATCCGGTACGTTCACGCGCGGCTCGCAGAGGTTAAGCACGCGGGCCGACGCCGTGGCCGTACAGCCCTGTACGTCGGTCACACGCAGGGGATAGTCTCCCGCCCGGTCAACGGTAATGCTGCGGGTAGTATCATTGCGGCTTAACCATAGGTATTTCAGCGCGGGTGCGCCACTGGCCGTTAGCTGTGCCCGGCCCTGATCGCCTTCGCACAGGATGGCCTCCCGCGTGAGTGAGAACGGTGGTAATGGCCGGTCGCCTACGCGCACGCTGCTGCGGCCTACGCAACCGGTTTGGGTATTTCGAACCACGATGCTGTACGAACCGGGATTTGTTACAGAAATGGTGGGTGAACTGGCTCCTGTACTCCACTGATAGACGTTACCGGGCTGATCGCCGTCGCGGGTGGCTAACCGAACGGGGTTACCCGGACACTTGAGCGTATCAGGTACCAGCCGGGCAAAACCGGTGCTGTCCAAACCTACCTTAACGCTGTCCAGGCCCGCTTTGCAACCCTCAGTATCTGTAACTTCTACGCCATACCGACCCGGCGCAGCCTGCCCAAACACACTGCTGGCCGATATGGGTGCGCCAGACGGGCCAACCCACGCGAACGAAGCGGCTATACCGCCCGTAACGCGCAGACTGATGGTGCCGCTGTTGGGTCGGCTACAGAGTGCGTCGCGAACGGTGGAGACCACGGCCAGGTTGTTCTGGGGCGATTTCAACCGCAGCGACGTATCGGCTTTACAACCCCGGAGCGAATCGGTAGCACTGACTTTGTAATTTCCTTCGGGCAGGCCTGTAATGCGGCTGGTGGTACCGGGCAAAGCAGTGCCGGCTCCAGTGCTCCAGACGTAGGTATAGGAACCCGGCTGGCTGGGCGTAATCTGGATAATGCCATTGGCGGTTGTACACGCACTGGGGCCGGTGAGGTTAGCCCGTAAGGTGAGTTTAGGTAATTCGGCCACCTTAATCGTATCGGAGTTTTCGCAGCCCTGCCGGTTGGTGGCCGTTACGAAATAAGTACCCGCCCTTGAAACTTCTGATGTTCGTTCGGTGCTGCCGTTGCTCCACTGAAACTGATTCCAGGTCTGTTGTGGTACGGTGAGCTTTATCGACGATTTATAGCAGAACACCGTATCAGGGCCGAGGTCAAGCGAGGGCGTGGGCCTGATCTGTACGATGATGGTGTCGGTCTTGAAACAGCCGCCGTTGGCCGCAATACCCACAACGTCGTAAAAGCCCGGTCGGGTTAGGGTGATGGTTTTTTGTCGGCCCGCCACCCTGCCGTTCACCAGCCATACGTATAGTTTAGCGTTGACCTTAATGTCGAGCGTCAGTCCTTTTTTGCTACAGACCGACGTATCAGCCCCCAGTTTTATATCGGGCGGGGTTTCCAGAATGGTAAGCGTCTTCGTGATGGTTGTATCCTGACATATTGTCGATTTATCGCTTTTCAGGGTAACAATCCGTAAACTAACCGTATAGCTTTGCGGCTTTGTGTACGTATGCAGCTGGGGTTGGAGAGCCGTTGTTGACACGGGCGCACTGCCATCGCCGAAGTTCCAGGTGTACGTTTCCTTCAATTTCTGACAATTCGGACTGGCCTGAAACGTAGTAGGGCTGTTGGCACAGGTGTCCGCATACGTAAAGCCCGGCCCGTTAGACTGGTCGTTGAAGTTGGCCACCAAGTTGGGCAAGCCAAGCTGGCTGTTCTTACCCCCCAGCGTTTGCCCCATTGGGTTGAAACGCAGGCTATCCAGGAACCCGGCATCCGGGTTCTCGATCACCCCCAAAGACCCGCTTTTGTTAACAGCGATATAGATTCGTCCGTCGGGGGCAATCTGGATGGAGCCGTACTGCCTCGTTGTGCTGCTGTCAACCACCGTCCGGGAGCGTTTCAGCAGCGAGTCGACGGTTTGGGTCAGGTCGTATTTGAGAATGTATGATGAGCCTTTCTGGCTGCCGTCCTGATTAGTATCGGCCAGCATGGTCACATACAGGTTCTTACCATCGGGCGAAAACTCAGTCCCGTAAGCCTTGGGCGGTGCCGGGCCGAGGTCGAGCGTTCGGTTAAACGTCATTTTCCCCGTCGAGTCGTTGAACGTGAACAGATCAATCGAGTTTCTGGGTGGGCCGGGAATGACAACGGCCATGGGGCGGTTGCCTTTGTTACCGCCGGTGGTATCGGCAGGGCCAATTTTGATGTATCCCTCGGCGTTGGCCAGCGAGTCGATTTTTTGCCCCCCCGAAAACGTCGTTACCTCAGGATTTTCGGCGCGGGTCAGGTGGCGAATCTCGAACTGATTGGTGCCGAAATTACGGGTAATAACCCAGTAGGTCGAGTCGCGTTTGTTCTCTACAGCAGCCGATTGTTCGGTGCCTTTACCGGGTTCGGTGACGGGAATGTTCTTTTCAATTACCGCCCCTTTACCACCGTCCCGGCGCATATCGACCACGCTATATGACAATTGCTTTTTACCCCGGACTTCTGACGTGGTATAGACGTAATACAGGTATTCGCAGCCCCGGCAGGTGGGTTTAGGCACGATCAGAGCCGACTGGGTTGAGTTTTTGTTGCCACCAAGCGGAATGGGGGTGGCCGTCGCTGCCGAATCACGGGGGTCGAGCGACTTGAGCGGTTTGCCGTCTTTACCGTAGATGTTGACGCCATCGGTATAGAACAGTAGTTTGCCTTTGGTATTGGCAATGGATGATGACCCTTCAATGGTGCTGAGCGTACCGTCTTCAATGGGTTTGGGTGTACCACCCCCGCCAAAGTCAAGGCCGGCATTTTTTCCGAAATACCATTTTACACCCTGAGATTCGTTTTTCTCGCCACAAACCGACACGTTAATGCGGTCCTGATACGAACATCCGTTGGGGCTGATAGCCTCGACCGAATAACAGCCCGAACTATCGACCTGGATACTCTGCGTCGTGTCACCTTTGGGGTACCACAAAAATTTCAGACCTGATTGAGGTGGTCCACCTCCTCCGTAAGGGTCGAGCGTAATTTTCTCACCGATACAGATGGTGGTATCGGTGCGCCATTTTGGAAACGGTTGCGGTCGGTTGTTTATCGTCACGCTGCGCTGTACCGTTTCGGTTACGGTGCCGCTCAGGGTACGGGTTAGGGCTACGGTATAAGTACCGGCCTGTTGATACACGTGCCGGGCCAGCAGATTGTTAGTCGTGGTTAGTGCCGGACTGCCATCGCCAAAGTTCCAGGCGCGGGTGGTTACGCTGGTCGTAGTACTGTCAGTAAATAGCAGCGAGTCAGCTTTACATTCCTGATCGGGTACGCAGGCTTTACCGCTAACTTTAAAGCCAACCGTTACGGCAGAGGTCGAGGGCAGCGGTGTAGTGGCCGGTCCACCCGGATTAACCTGCGCATATGCCCCCACCAGGCCCGTCATCAACAAGAGCCATACACCCGCGAAGCGAAAAACACCAGATACGGTACGCATGAATGAAAAGGAAACAAGCCCACCCCACGCAAATTCAACACTACACATAACAGACAACGGGGGCTTTACGTTAAGTTAAACGAAGCAGGAGTCCATAAATTTTACGACTTTAAGGGTCCCAGACGTTACTAATCAAACTAACTTTATAGGCTGTTTTGGCCATATCAATTACCTGCTTCCAGGCAGGAACGTTGCATCAGCGGCAATAACCAGTTTAAGTTGGCCCATTCTTTGCCCGGTCTCACCCATATGCGTAAGAACTATTTATTATTACTGCTTTCGCTGCTGCTTGTGCAGACGGCCTGGGCGCAGGATCCGCAGTTTACTCAGTTTTATGCGGCTCCGCAGTACCTGAATCCTGCTTTTGCCGGCTCGGCTCTGGCTCCGCGCGTTACGGCTAACTACCGTAATCAGTGGCCTGCCATTACCAGTTACGTAACCTCTATGGTGGGCGTTGATCACTACATCGACAAGTTCAACAGCGGCATAGGTTTGCTGATTATGAACGACAATCAGGGGCAGGGCCGCATCCAGTCGACCGAAATTGGGCTGCAATACTCGTATCAGTTTCAGGTGGGTCAGGAATCGTTTGTAAGGCTGGGGTTACAGGGGTCGTATGTAAACCGCAACATCAACTACTTTGGCCTGACCACCGGTGATCAGTTTACCGACCGGGGTTTCATTACGGGCAGCGTGTCGGGCGATCCAACGTTGCAGGGTGGATTTCCTAAAAACAAGTACCTCGACTTCTCGACCGGCGGTTTGTTTTATTCTGACTGGTTCTGGATTGGCGCGGCAGCCCACCACATTAACCGCCCCGATCAGGGCTTCTTTGTGAGTGGTCGTGATCGGCTACCCATGAAAGGCAGTATTCAGGCCGGGCTACGGATTCCGCTGACCAGTTTTACGGGTTATGCCGATGATCTGGATCGTGAGATCAGCTTCTCACCGGTTATCCTCTACAAGTTTCAGGGGAAATACGATCAGCTGGATGTGGGGGCGTACCTAACGTATTCGCCCATTACGGTTGGCGCGTACTACCGGGGTATTCCGTTCAAAAAGTACGATCAGACGCTCAATAACCACGATGCCGTTGCCGTACTGGCGGGATACCGGGTAGACAAGTTTTCGATTGGCTACAGCTATGACGTTACGGTGTCAACGTTGGGGAATAGTGGCGGCTCGCACGAACTATCGCTCTCTTACATCTTCGACAAGCCTGAACCCCGGCGTGGGGGCGTCAAAAAGAAAGACAAACGACTACCTTGTCCTAAATTCTGATTTCTGACTATGGCCTCACTACTAACTGTGCTGTGTAACGGCTCTTCTGTTCCAGGAGGAGGGTTTTGTTGATTAGTACCCGATTGATAGTGGCCTCGTCGTGGTGCCGGATTGTGATGAGTTCGAGACCCTCGTTGTAGCTGACCCGAAAATTCTGCCGGAGCGCATCGATCAGGGCGGGTAGCCGGTCGGGGTTATTGTCGACAACCACAGAAAAGCTGATAGCGGTATTTTGCATCAGATTTATTTTAACCCCCGCCCGTGCAAACTGACTGAAAATCAGGCTCAGGTTCTCTTCGGCAATGAACGAAAAATCATTGGGATGCAGCGATAGTACTACCTGATCGACCTTGAAAATGAACGAGGGCGTCGTTAACCGCTGCTCACTATTACCCACTACCGTTCCGGGTGCGTCGGGGTGAACGAACGAGCGAACGTGCAGTGGAATACCTTTGTTTTGGAGCGGTTTGATGGTTTTGGGGTGAATGACGGTTGCTCCGTAATACGCCAGTTCAATGGCATCCTGGTAGGTCAACGCATCCAGCAACACCGTTTCATCGAAGTATTTCGGATCAGCATTAAGCACGCCCGGTACGTCTTTCCAGATCGTGACGGAGTCGGCGTCCAGGCAATATGCCAGAATAGCCGCCGTGTAGTCAGAGCCCTCACGGCCCAGCGTTGTGGTTTTTCCTGAAACAGTCTGGCCCACAAACCCCTGCGTAATAACGATTTCGCTACCCGTGATGGCATTACCTACGCGCTTTGTCGTTGCGTCCCAGTCAACCCGGCCTTCGCGAAACGTTTCGTCGGTTTGTATGAGTTGGCGGGCATCGAGCCAGCGGACGTTGAGTCCTGATTGCGCGGCATAATCAGCTACAATACGGGTTGAGATCAGCTCCCCTGTCGATACGATCTGATCGTAAATTTCGTCGTAGGGTGCACTAGGCGGCTGTGCCAGCAGCGTGCCGAGCTGGTCAAGAAAGGGAGTGATTGCACCCATGTTGCCCCCGAGTTCCGCAATAATGGCTCCGTGGTAGGTGCGCAGCGTGGTTAGGTTAGCCTGTAAATCGGCGGTTTGCCGGTTCACGTAGGCCCGGACAATGGCTTCGAGCGCGTTGGTCGTTTTCCCCATCGCCGACACAACAACTACCGCATTCTGGCCCTTCGTCCTGACAATGTCGATCAGATTGCGCACCCCCGCAGCGTCTTTCACCGACGCTCCGCCAAACTTAAAAATAGGCACGTGAAAAAGAGGGATAAGGGTACATTAAACGGTTACGCTACGGCTCGTAAATAGTAACTCCCGTACCGCATCGGCAATGCCAGGGGCATCAAAACCACATTCGTGGTAGAGTTCGTCCTGTTCGCCGTGTTCAATAACCTCGTCGGGAATACCAAGCCGTTTTACCTGCGCCATGTAGCCATGATCGGCCATAAACTCAAGCACGGCACTGCCAAACCCACCCATGACGCAGCCATCCTCAACGGTCAGCACCCGGTCAAAGCGGCTGAAAATCTGGTGTAATAGCTCTTCATCGAGTGGCTTCACGTAGCGCATGTCGAAATGAGCGGGGTTGATGCCTTCTTTGGCCAGTAGTTTCGTGGCGTCAACGGCGTAGTTGCCAATATGGCCAATGGTCAGAATCGCCACGCCCCCGCCGTCCTGAATCATCCGGCCTTTGCCGATAGTCTGCTGCTCAAAGGGCGTCTTCCAGTTAGGCATGACACCCGCTCCGCGCGGATATCGGATCGAAAAAGCCCGCTTACCCTGCTGTACCTCGGCCGACTGGGCCGTGAACATCATGTTGCGAAGTTCCTCTTCGTTCATAGGCGCGGCCACAATGATATTAGGAACGCAGCGCATATAAGCCAGATCATACGCGCCGTGGTGCGTAGGTCCGTCGGCACCGGCAAACCCGGCCCGGTCAAGGCAGAAGATAACGGGTAGTTCCTGAATGCAGACGTCATGTACGACCTGATCGTAAGCCCGTTGCATAAACGTAGAATAGATGTTACAAAATACCACCTCGCCGAGTGTGGCCATGCCCGCCGAGAACGTTACGGCGTGTTGCTCGGCAATGCCCACGTCGAAAGCCCGCGTCGGCATGGCCTTCATCATGATGTTCATCGACGATCCTGACGGCATAGCGGGCGTAACCCCCACAATGCGCGGGTTCTGCTCGGCCAGTTCAACCAGCGTATGGCCAAACACATCCTGATACTTAGGCGGCTGGGGCGTGTCGTAAACGCGTTTCTGAATGACGCCCGTCACCTTATCAAACAGGCCGGGTGCGTGCCACTTGGTCTGGTCTTTTTCGGCGGGACCGTAGCCTTTGCCTTTGACAGTCAGAACGTGCAGCAGTTTCGGACCCGCAATATGTTTCATATCGTCCAGTACGCTTACCAGATGATCGATATCATGGCCGTCGATGGGGCCGAAGTAGCGGAGATTCAGCGACTCGAATAGGTTGCTTTGCTCCAGCAATGACGATTTAAGTCCGGTCTGTACCTGGGAGACGAGTTCCTGAGCGGTTTTACCCAGCTTGTCCATCTTGCCGAGCAGATTCCAGATTTCGGTTTTGACCTTGTTGTAGGTTTGCGAGGTTGTAATATCGGTCAGGTATTCGCGGAGGGCACCTACGTTCGGGTCGATGCTCATGCAATTATCGTTGAGGACAATAAGCAAATTGCTGTCCGAGGCCCCGGCGTTGTTCATACCCTCGAAGGCCTCGCCCGCGGTCAGAGCGCCATCACCAATGACGGCAATATGGTTACGGGTTGTATTGCCCTGTAGCTGCGATGCGATGGCCATGCCCAACGCTGCCGATATCGACGTAGACGAGTGACCCACGCCAAAGGCATCATACTCACTTTCTTTCCGCTTGGGAAAACCCGACAGACCCTTATAAAACCGTTGCGTATGAAATGCGTCGCGCCGACCGGTTAAAATCTTGTGGCCATATGCCTGATGGCCCACGTCCCAGACCAGCTGATCGTCGGGCGTGTTGAAGACGTAATGCAGGGCAACCGTTAATTCGACAACCCCCAGACTGGCCCCGAAATGCCCGCCATAGACCGACACATCATCGATGATAAACTGCCGGAGTTCATCGGCGAGTTGTGGGAGTTGGTCTTTGCTTAATTTGCGAAGATCGTTGGGGGTAGAGACGGTAGCTAAAAGAGGACCGGGGGTAATCAGCATAGCGGGGGCATAAAGCGTCTGTTGCTCAACAACAAACGGTTAATATGTACTGGTTTCCTTCCGTCGAAATCTGTGCTCAGAAGGCAGGGCAAAAATACATGATAATCTCCTGAATATTGTGCTGTATCCGTTTGGGGAGTGATGACGCGGGCACAACTGTTCCCAAAATCATTGAGTAAAAATACAAAGTCCGGGGGTATTGTCCCCGGACTCAGATGAGTATTTACGCTCAGCTTCTCAGTTTCGCTGGCTGGCGCGGAAAAGTTTTTGCTTTTCTTCGCGGGTCAGGCTCTCGTATCCGGAACGGGAAATTTTGTCAAGAATCGTATCAATCTCGTCCTGATCAGGGGTCGAGAGGGTGGTAGAGCTGGTCGTAGTTGATGCATACGTGCTGGCCTGTGTACTGGCGCTGCTGCGTTGCCGGTACGACACTTTGACGGCGGGTTTGGGTTTGAGCAGGTTAGACCATCCTTCGGCAATCCAGTAAATGGGTCGGCCCAGATCAGTGCCGTTCTGAAGGAGTTTAACGTAGGTAAAGCCCATCAGCGCACCACCAAGATGCGCCAGATTGCCGCCCGCATTGGTACCTGCCGAGTTAGCCACCGATAGTATGATGAAAAAGAAAACAATGTATTTGATCCGAACGGCCCCGATCAAAAGTAGATGAAATGTATAGTTTGGCAGTAGCGTAGCGGCACCAACTGCCACCGAGAATGCAGCCGCCGACGCGCCCAGCATCCGGGCGGTATCGGCATGTTGCTGAAAATACGGGATGGTATTATACATAACCAGATACAGCAAACCACCCGCAATACCACCCATAAAGTACAGACCAATCAGACGCCGGTTGCCCAGATACTCATCAATAAGTTTGCCGAACCAATACAGGAACAGCATATTATAGAGTACATGAAAGATCTCTTCGTGGGCGAAGAAATACGTCAGCATCGTCCACGGACGGTGTAGGAAATCCGTGATGCCACCAGGAATCATGATCTGCTCCCGGATCGCATAATAAATGGGCAGGTTACTTCCCATAGTCAGGCCAACTTTCGACAGCAACAGCACCAGGAATACAACCGTATTCACCAAAATCAACTGCACCAACGTGTTGTTGGGTTTGTTGAACTCGTTCCGAAAGTCATCTAACAGCCCGCTCATCCCTAAAAAAACGTTTTACGTTGTGAACCCCAGTATTTTATCAATATAAATGCAAACAGCATACCACCAATGTGAGCGAAGTGCGCAACGTTGTCATTCTGTTGCCGGTTTATCTCCGAATATACTTCAAAAGCTCCATAAAAAATAACGAGATACTTTGCTTTGATCGGTATAGGGGGAAACAATAAAAATAGCTGAGTGTTCGGGAATAAAAGCCCGAAACCCATGATTACACCAAATATTGCGCCCGACGCGCCAACCATCGGCTGATCGACCTGCTGCTGGTACAACTTATTGACAATCTGCAAGCTACCCTGAATCAGTTGCGGATTTTTGGGCTGACGTTCATACTGCTCAACAAACCCGGCTACCTGATCGTAGAATCCGCTGGCCTGCGTGTCCACAAAGCCAACAAAGCCCTCCGGCGATGGGTCAAAGCGGTAATCCCGAACAGCTTCATACACGTCGCGCACTTCAAAATAGTTTATGCCCGAATACAGCATTGCTGCGCCCAATCCACAGAAAAAGTAAAAGAACGTAAACCGCTGTGGCCCCCACGCCCGCTCCAGCATCGGCCCAAACACGATCAGTCCGATCATGTTGCTGAAAATGTGCCCAAAACCGCCGTGCAAAAACATATGCGTCAGCAGTTGAATGGGATTAAACAGATCAGACAGAAAGGAATGCAGTCCAAACTGATTGATGATGGTTTCGTTCGTAACAAAAAATACCAGTACGTTGATAATGAGAATTATACGAACAACAGGGGTAAGTGCAAACATTTTTACCTTGTTAATTTATCTGATCTAACCCGATTTTTAACGAAAAAGTCCCGAAATTTTATCGAGTGACAGCCATACGGTAACCGGCTCACCGGTAGGCGTGTACTGCCAGGCTGGCGAAGCAGCCAGCTGTTTTACTAAGGCTTTCTGTTCAGGGGCGGTTAGACGGGTAATGTGCCGCTGTGACGCCCGGCGAGCCAGTGACCGCGCCATAGCCTCAATCCGGTCCAGTTTGAGCCGCCCGGTATCGGCCCGGATTTGGGCCAGCAGGTTGGCAAACAGTTCTTCTTCATTTTCGCCCATAGTCAGTTCAGGGATGCCCCGAATCACGAAGGTGTTCTGCCCCAGTTCATCGAACTCAAAGCCCAGACTAATCAGATCGTTGCGCAGGTCGAGAGCCAGTTGGAAATCGACGGGCGAGAGCGTTACGGTTTTCGGGAATAAGAGTTGCTGCGAGGCTCCGCTGCGTTTGGTCAGGGCAGTATGAAACTGATCGTACAGCACCCGCTCATAAGCCCTGCGCTGGTCAATCAGGACCATACCCGTTGGAGTTGGGGCCATCAGGTACCGGTTTTGCACCTGTACAATAGCGTCGCCGTCGATGTCGTCCAGATCAATGGTACTACTGCCAGAATCGGCAGGAATCACTGACGCCGGCAACTGATTGGCCTTACTGCCCAGCGTCCGGGTCGATTCGGTGAGTGGGCCGAGCCAGTCACCAGCAGCGACCGGAACAGCGTCGGGTAGGGGCGGGTCAGTACGTTCGGCGATTTTCTCCCAGTTGTTGGCCGACGGGCGCGGGGCCTCGCGGGCGGATTCGGGTTTTGGCCCCATGCCAAAGCCACTGCCCGCTGCCTGATCGAGCGCGTCAGTCCGTAACGCCGGGGCCGGTTGCGATGCTGCCGAATGCGCTGAAGCAACTCCGCTCCCACCGGTTGCCCAGGCTGCCGACACCGGTTTTGGCTCGACCCTGCCCGTTGCTGCCAATGCGGATGAAGATGGTGCAGATGGTCGTTTCCCGGACAGAAAGTTAACGTCGGAGTCGAAATCGAGCGAAGGTGAGAGATTATAGACGCCCACCGCTTTCCTGACGGCGGCCATCATAATGGCGTACACTGACCGCTCATCGTCGAACTTGATCTCGGTTTTAGTAGGGTGAATGTTGATATCAATGTGCGAGGGGTCAATCTCGATGAACAGCACGTAAAACGGGTGGCTTCCGTCAGGCAGGGTACCTTCGTAGGCGCCAATCACGGCATGATGCAGGTAATTGTGCTTGACAAAACGATTATTTACAAAGAAAAACTGCTCGTTGCGGGTCTTGCGGGCCGATTCGGGTTTGCCGATGAAGCCGTGTACCGTCACATAGGGCGTGGTTTCTTCGCAGGCGTTGAGTTGCTCGCGGTAGGTCTTGCCAAACATGTCCACGATTCGGCGGCTGAGCTTCCCGGCGGGTAGGTTATACACCTCCTGATCGTTGTGAAACAGCGAAAACGCCACGCCCGGATTGGCCAGAGCTACCCGCTGAAACTCGTCGATGACATGCCGCATCTCGACTGAGTTGGACTTGAGAAAGTTTCGCCGGGCCGGTACGTTGAAGAACAGGTTTTTGATGAGCAGGTTGGTACCCGGCAAACATGAAATAGCTTCCTGCGCCTTGATGTCCGAACCCTCAATACGAATCAGCGTACCCAGTTCTTCGTCGGCCCGGCGGGTGCGCATTTCCACCTGCGCCACGGCAGCAATGGACGCCAATGCCTCGCCCCGGAAGCCCATCGTTTTGATCTTGAAGAGATCGTCCGATGTGCGGATTTTTGACGTAGCGTGTCGTTCAAAACTCATGCGCGCGTCGGTTTCGGTCATGCCGGAGCCATCGTCCACAATCTGAATGAGGTTACGCCCGGCTTCGCGCACAATGACCTGCACGGATTTGGCGTGGGCATCGACCGAGTTTTCGAGCAGCTCTTTCACCACCGACGCGGGCCGCTGCACCACCTCACCGGCGGCAATCTGATTGGCAATTGAATCGGGCAGGAGCTGAATGATATTGTGCATGGTGTTGGTATCGGCGGCTACGGGCATAAACCGGGATAGACAATATACAACGAAAACAGTCAGTCAGGGCGTATGATTCAGCTTTTTTATTGCCTGCCAAAATTCCTATTGATTCGATGCGGATGCCTCATTCCAGCCCTGCGCCCGGATGGGGGTTTGCTGGCCGGCTTTGGTAGCCAGAACAAGCTGCGCGGGGTCGGCGGTGAGGTAGCCGATGGCGGTGATGCGGGCGTTACTGGCCAGTTTTTCGAATTCCTGGGGCCGCACCGTGAAAAGTAGCTCATAATCTTCGCCCCCGTTCAGGGCGGCTGTGATGGGGCTAACACCAAACTCGCTGGCGGCCAGATGCGTCTGATCGTCGATGGGTAGGTTCTCGTCGAAGATCACCGCGCCCGTCCCTGACTGTCGGCAGAGGTGGAGCAGTTCGGAGGCCAGCCCGTCCGTTACGTCGATCATGGCGGTGGGTACTACGCCGAGGTCGCGGAGTTCGTGAACAATGTCGGTGCGGGCGTCGGGGCGGAGTTGCCGCTGCACTAAGTAAGACCGCTCTTCGGAGAGGCTTGGCTGCATGTTGGGGTCGGCCAGAAACACTTCTTTCTCGCGCTCCAGCAGTTGCAGCCCTAGGTAAGCCGCGCCCAGATCGCCCGTTATGCAGAGTACGTCGTTGGCCTGGGCGGTGCTGCGGTACGTGATCCTATCTTTCGGTACCTTGCCCAGCACCGACACCGCAATGGTCAGCCCCGACCGTGATGCCGTAGTGGAGCCCCCTACCAGATCAACGTTGTAGGCCGCGCAGGCCGCCCGGATACCTTCATACAGTTCATCGACCGCTTCGACTGGAAACCGGCTGCTTAAGCCCACGCTCACTGTCACCTGCACCGGCAGGCCGTTCATAGCCGCAATATCCGACACACCGAACGTTACGGCTTTGTAGCCGACGTGTTTAAGCGGTACGTAAGTCAGGTCGAAATGAATGCCTTCAAGCAGCAGCTCGCTGGCCAGGAGGCCGTAGTCATCGCCCCAGTCAAACACGGCGGCATCGTCACCCATCCCGCGCACGGTTTCAGGATGCGCGGGCGCGGGGGTATTGTGCTGAATTCGTTGGCGCAGCCCAATGGGGCCAAGGGTGTTGAGGTCAGTCATATAAAAAAGCCGTTCCAGTTGGTGTCTGGAACGGCTTTTGGCAAAGATTGGTTTGCGGGGCCTTACGGATTCGTCAGCGTGTAGGCGTTGGTGGTGTTACCGGTTTTCTGGCTGGCCGTAGTGCGGGCCAGCGTTACGCCGGTATCGGTCAGGCCGCTGATCGTGAATTCAATCGTACCGTTGGTGCCGGTGGGCGAAGGCGTCAGCCCCGTCAGCACCAGCCGCGTGTCGGACGGCACCGAGTACTGGCCCGTAAATGTGTTGCCGTCAAAGTCGGTAAAGCTAACGGTTGGCGATTTGCTCAGATCGAGCCGGAACTTGTCGTAGTTGCGGACGTTGGCGGTACTACCTTTGGTATAGACCGTAGCACTGTTTTCGTCCACTTTTTGAGCTGTCCAGGTTTTGGCAATGCGCTCCGATACGGGGGCGGGCGAATTGCCTTTGCAGCCCAGCAGCACCGCAACCATGACAAGTGTAGAAAGACAGAGGGTAAGCGTATTGTTTTTCATGGCGATGGTAACCGAAAAAATCATGAGTTGCTAAAGTAACGCTAAATTTGTCGTAGCCCACAAAAATTAGCCCCAATAAATTACTCGATTGACTTTACGGCGAATATGGACCTTACCGATCTGGCGCAACTGCCCCTATTTAGCCGCGCCAAACTGGCCCTGCGCAACGGACAGGACCGTCCCGAAATATGGTGTGCGTACAACGGAATTATCTACGACGTATCGCCCTCGCGGCTGTGGCGCAATGGCAAACACTACGAACACTGGGCCGGGCAGGACCTGACCGCCGAACTCGCCGACGCTCCCCACACCGAACAGGTCTTTGCCCGATTTATAGCAGTGGGAAAACTCCTTTGACGTACACCCCTGACGATAATGACCCAATTAATTGCCGATAGCGGCTCGACCAAAACAGACTGGCGCGTTGTGGACGCCAGCGGACAAACCCGCACCATCCATACCGATGGCATAAACCCGTATTACCAGAACACGGAGCAGATTATCAATACGCTGCAAACGCAATTGCTACCTCAACTGGCCGGTGAAGCCAATGCGATAACAGACCTGTTTTTTTATGGTGCGGGCTGCGCTAACCCAACCGTGAATCAGCGCGTGGCTGATGCGCTGTGTATCAGCCTCCCCGTGTTACAAACCGTTGCTGTTGAGAGTGATATGCTGGGGGCGGCACGGGGGGCATCGGGTCATGAGCCGGGTATTGTTTGTATTCTCGGTACAGGGTCAAATGCGTGTTGCTACGACGGACGGGCCATTACGCGTGGTATTCAGTCGCTGGGGTTCTGGCTTGGCGACGAAGGCAGCGGGGGGTATCTGGGCAAAACACTGGTGCGCGATTTTTTTCAGAACCAGCTTCCGCCCGACCTGCACGACGCGTTCCAGACCCGTTATGCCCTCGACCGGGCTACCCTGCTCGACAACGCCTACCAGAAGCCTTATCCCAACCGGTACTTTGCCGGATTTACGCCGTTTTTATCCGAAAACATCCGACATCCACACGTCGTTGATCTGCTCGGTGGTGCGTTCACGCGCTTTCTGACGATTTACGTTTGTCCGTTTCCCGAAGCCCGGCAGTGGCCCATTCATTTTGTGGGGTCCATTGCCGAATATTTTGCCGAGCCGCTTACAAGCGCTGTTAAGCAGGTTGGTTTGACAATGGGCCGCATCCTGAAAGCTCCCGCCGACCGCTTAGTAGAATACCATCGGAACGAAGCGTAACGTACTTTTGTCCTTTTTAAATATAGGTCGGATCGGTGCGCCAAAGCAACTCCTGTCCGACCAGTCGCGTAGCGGCTAACCCAGTAACTACATAATTAGCCCCTTGTCGGGGCTGGTCGGTCAGGAGTGACCAACCTACTTCAACCCAATGGCAGCACGATATTTTTTGAAAGTGAATGAGGTGATTCGGGAAACGCCCGACGCCGTGACGATTACCTTCTGGCATCCCATCAGCGAAGAAGTCCGGTACCTGCCGGGTCAGTTTCTGACGTTTCTGCTCAATATTAACGGCCAAAAAGTACGCCGGTCATATAGTATGGCCTCCTCGCCCCATGTCGATGTGTCGCTGGCGGTGTCGGTCAAGCGTGTGCCGGGCGGGCTGGTGTCCAACTACCTCTGCGACCGCATCCGCCCCGGCGACGTGCTGGAAACGCTGGAGCCAATGGGTACGTTTACGCCCAAACTTGACCCGAAAAACCGCCGAACTATGGTCCTGATTGGGGCGGGTAGCGGCATTACGCCCCTGTTTTCGATGGCTAAATCAGCCCTGCACGCCGAACCCAACAGCCGCGTGTGGCTCATTTACGGCAACCGAAATCAGGAATCCATCATTTACAAAGCGCATTTAGACGCGATGGCGCAGGCTCATGGCCCGTCTCGGTTTTCGGTGACGCACGTATTGAGTCAGCCAACGTCCGGCTGGACGGGGTTGGAAGGGCGGCTGAACCAGCACACGCTCACGAGTCTGCTCGAAGACCTGCCCGCTCAGGAACGCCAGCACGTAAGCGCGTACCTCTGTGGTCCCGACGGCATGATGGCCGAAGCTCGCTCAGCCCTCTCGCTGGTGGGTGTTCCGACGGAGCGGGTATTCAAAGAAAGCTACGTAACAGCACAGGTACCAGCGGGCGAAGTCATTGAAGACCCCGCCGGCGCCGACGAAAGCGGCTCGCCTGAGGTGACGGTGCTGTACGAAGGCGCGGAATATAAGTTTGCCGTGGCCCCGCACCAGACCATCCTCGAAGCGGCCCTGGACCTCGATATCGATTTGCCCTACTCCTGTCAGGCGGGGATGTGCACGGCCTGTTTGGGCAAATGCACGTCGGGTACCGTAAAGCTGGACGAGGAAGACGGTCTTTCCGATTCCGAACTCAAAGCCGGTTACGTCCTGACCTGCGTAGCCCACCCCGTTGGCCGGGATGTTGTGATTGAGATTGAGTAGGTTGGACACTCTTGTCCGACCAGTCGCGAAGCGACTAACGCTGTAATTCAGGCTGAGGAGCTACATCGTCAGTCGCTTCGCGACTGGTCGGACAAGAGTGTCCAACCTACTTGTTTGTTACGGCTTCGGAGCCGGAGCCGGAGCGGGTGCTGGCGTAGGTGTTGGAGCGGGCTTCGGCGCGGGTGCGGGACGCGGAGCTGGTACGGGTTTAACGGCAGGTGCCGGGGCGACAGGCTTAATAGGAGCAAGGCGGGGCAGCGGTGGTTTCGGCGGGCGGGGGGCAACGCGTGGATGGTCAATGGGTTCTACTCCCATCTCTTCACTCATTCTTATAATCTCCTCTTCGTATGCACGGATGGAGTCCATATTCCTGGCCATTCGTTTAAAGTGCGTGTAATCGAGGTTGGGGCGGATTTCGTTTTTTTCGATGCTATCAATCTGTAGTTTGAGTTCAGTTTGTTTTTGACTGATCGCAACCGATTTCTCTGCGAGTGCACTTTTGACAGACGAAAACGAAGGATTATTGGCCAGCTTCTGGGTGTATGTCGCCTGCTTTTCCAGTTCGTACAACTCAGCCTTAAGTCCTTGCATTTTGCGGAACGGCTCCCTTAGCTTCTTTACCCTTGTTTCCCAACCTTGCGCCATCGTGTTCCTCTCTTCGTGGAGTCGCGTCTTAGCAACCTGAAGATTTGCCAAGGCTACCTGCATTTCTGCATCTGGCAGACTGTCCTGCATCTGCTGCGACCGTTGCGCAATCAACTGGCTTAGGCTGTCCATCTTTTGCTGATGAAATGCTTGTTGCCGGTCACGTTCCGCTTCGTCTTTCATACTCACGACTGTGCCGTCCATCACGATATTCGTATCAATACGAGCAAAAGCATCCCTGATCATGCTGTCGTAATTGACTCGTGCCAGCCCCTCTACCGTTCCGTCGGGACTAAGTGGGATGTTAGTCAACGTTGACGCGACAATATTGCTGTAATCAATCTGCGCCAATCCCTCATACAGCGCGGTCATACCCTTGTCGAATGAGTGATTCCCTTCGATAATCTGCAACAGGATGTCGCGGTCGGGTTGTTTTACATCATCGCGGTTGAGTTGACCGGCCATGACCTGATCGTAGAGTTTTTGGAGTTTCGCTACGCGCGACGCCGGGAGTTTTTGGCCTTTCCAGATCACGTAGTCCAGCTTTTTGTTGTCGGAAATGCCGAACTCAGTGTTGCCATCAACCTTGTGGCGTCGGGTGGATTTGGGCTGGGTTGTTTTTGCTGTCGGCTTTGGTTGCGGCTGTTGTTGCACGGCATAGACCGACACGCTGAGCAGTAACAGCGTCGCCAGCGTCAGTCCGGCCAGACTCCCGTTCGAGACGAAGGGCCGCGTAGGAACGCCCAGCACCCGCCGAACGCGGTGTAGCAGCAACTGCCGCTTGCTGGTCAGGGCCATTGCTAATGCGGGCGTGGCGAGTTGGGTCAACGTGAGTTGGGAGAGCCGAAATTCTTCTACGTGGGCCAGTGCCTGGGCTAAAATCCGTCCGTTGCCGCCAATGGTTTGTACGGCGAGGTCGTCGCAGCAGTGTTCGCGCTCTTCGCGCACCCGCGCCGAGAGCCACCATAATGCCGGATGAAAAAAGTAAAGTACCTCAACCACCGATTGCAGCAGATTAACGGCGTAGTCGTGCCGTTTTACGTGCGCCAGTTCGTGCGCCAGCACCGCTTCTAATTCGGCCATACTCAGATTTGTAACCAGTCCAATCGGTAATAGCAAGATGGGTTTCAGCGAGCCTACTACCATCGGTACCGCCACCCGCGCCGACTCGCGCACCCGAGCTACCGGCCCAAGCTGCATCACCGTCCGCAATGATTGCACCAGCGCGTCGAGCCGGTCTGAGGCAGGTATTGTGGCCGTCCGGCTCAGGCGTTGCAGATACAGCCAGCCACCCGCCAGCCGCAAAACAAATACCGCCACGCCGATGATATAAAGCAGTACAAATTCGCTCAGGTGCGCGGCCAGAAACTGCTGTACCTGAACGGGCCAGGACAGCGTTTGCGGTAATGTTTGCCAGTTCACCAGCAGCGTTTGCGGTGCTTGACCGGTCATCGTCACTGCCGAAACAGCCGCAGCAGGTTTGTACAGCCAGCTGAATGTAACGACCGATGTCAACACCTGCGATAGTAATCCGGTTACGCCCATCCGATAGCGTAATGCACTGGACCGATTTCGTAAAACATGCAGCAAAATGGCGGCCGGTAGCACGAGCGCGAAGCCCTGCCAAACGGCGTGTACCAGCGTCCAGCCAAGCGCGTCGGCCACCGGACCCGAAAGAGTAATTGCGTTCATAGTTGATTGGATTTATGGTTACAGGCTATCCAGTAATCGTTTTATCTCGTCTAATTCATCGCGCGAGGCTTTATGCTGACCCAACACCTGCATGACCAGCTTCGAGGATGAACCGCGAAAGGCCGTGTCGATAAACCGATCAACCAGGCCGCGCTGAGTAGCTTCTTCCGACACGGCGGCAATGTAGAGATGCGACTTGTTTTCGGCGTCGCGGGTGAGCAGACCCTTCTCGTGCATAATCTGCATTAGTTTCAGGGCCGTTGTGTAGCCAATGTCGCGATGTTGGCTCAGGCGGTCATGTACCTGCCGTACCGTGCTGGGGCCATTGGCCCAGATAACGTGCAGGATTTCGAGTTCGGCGTCGGTTGGCTTCATCTGTCTACGAATAGTTTCGTACAAACATATACGATTGATTTCGTAGATGCAAGAAGAATGAACAAAAAAAACTCACAACGGCTTTATTTGTCATGCTGACGAAGGAAGTATCTCTGTGAATAGCGATATACATTGTGCAATTGAGATGCCTCCTTCGTCAGCATGACAAATAAAGCAATGACCCCAATCGAAACGCTACAAGTACCTACCCGTCCCGCCCGGCGGTTTATCGGCGAGACGCTGAATCTCGAAAGCTGGAACGATGTGAAGCCGTTTTATGACGAACTTCTGCACCGGCCTATTAACAACACCGACGATCTGCGGCAATGGCTACTGGACCGCAGTGAATTGGAGTCGTACCTCTCCGAAAACTTTGCCTGGCGGTACATCAACATGACCCGCGACACAGCGAACGAAGAACTGGTTAACGACCTGAATCTCTTCATTGCCGATATTCAGCCGAACATGACCGAATATGGCAACGACCTTGACCTGAAAACTGTGAACAGCCCGTACCTGAGCCAGTTGACCGACGCTGGTTTTGATGTTATGGTGCGGAGCATGAAAAAATCCATCGAGATTTTTCGGGAGGCCAATATTCCGTTGCAAACCGAGATTCAGACCGAAGAGCGCAAGTACGGGGCCATTGCCGGGGCCATGACCGTAAACATCGATGGGCGCGAACTGACCCTGCCCGAAGCCAGCGACCGCCTGCAAAGCCCCGACCGAGCCGAACGCGAAACAGCCTGGCGCAAAATCAGCGAACGCCGGTACCGCGACCACCAGACGCTGGACCAGCTCTTCGAAACACTGATTGACCTCCGGCACCGCGTGGCCCTTAATGCCGGTTTCGCCAACTTCCGCGACTACTCCTTTGCCGCGCTGGGTCGGTTTGATTACAGCCCGCAGGACTGTTTTGATTTCCATGAATCCGTTGCCAGCGCCGTAGTGCCGTTGCTGAATAACCTTGCTCAGGCGCGTAAAGCGAAACTCCGTGTCGACACGCTGCGCCCCTGGGATGCCAAAGTCGATGTTGACGGACGGCCACCGTTAAAGCCGTTTGGATCGGGCAATGAGTTAATCGAGAAGACAATTGTCTGTTTCGACAAACTTGACCGGGAATTGGGCGACGATTTACGGATTATGCGGGCGATGGGGCATCTCGACGTAGAGTCGCGGAAGGGCAAGGCACCGGGCGGGTATAACTATCCGTTGGAAGAAATTGGCGTACCCTTTATCTTTATGAATGCTACCACCAGTCTGCGCGATCTGGTTATGATGGTACACGAGGGCGGTCATGCCGTGCATTCGTTCCTGACACGGGAAATGCCGCTGAAAGCATTTAGAAACCCGCCGATGGAAGTAGCCGAGCTGGCGTCGATGAGCATGGAATTACTGTCGATGGATCATTGGGACGTGTTCTTCGAGAATCCTGACGACCTGCGCCGGGCCAAACGTCAGCACCTCGAATCCATCATCGAAACGCTGCCCTGGGTAGCCACCATCGACAAGTTTCAGCATTGGGTATATGAGAACCCACCCAAGTCCCGGTCGGTGCATACCGACGCCGACCGATGCGACAACTGGGTACGCATTTACGATCAGTTTGCCGATTCCATTACGGACTGGAGCGGACTGGCTTACTACAAAGAATACGGCTGGCAGCGGCAACTGCACCTGTACGAAGTACCATTTTACTATATTGAGTACGGCATTGCGCAGTTGGGAGCCCTTGGCGTCTGGCGTAACTACCGGCGCGACCCAAAGGCCGGGCTGGCGGGTTATAAAGCCGCGCTCAGCCTGGGCTATAAAGCCCCCATCCGCGACATCTACGCAGCTGCCGGTGTGTCCTTCAACTTTTCGAGCGCGTATATCCGGGAGTTGATGGCCTTCGTGGAAGAGGAGATAAATGAGTTGAAGAGTTTTTAGCTTACCTTTGCATCATCAAAATTAGAAAACTATGAAACGCATAATCAACGTGGCTCTGCTGGCCGTAGCGGTCTTCTCGCTGGCTTCGTGCGACTATCAGAAATATAACACCATCCGCCAGGCCGATGTCCGCGTTCGTGACTATGATGTTAACTATCAGGCGGGTGACGAGAATGTATATGGTCGGGGCAAGGACTCGGCAGCCGTACAAAGCGGTTATAAGTACACGCCAAACCCGGCTCTGGATGAGCGCACCCAGAAAATCAGGGAGAAACTTTTTGGGGTAGGCACCATTGGTGAAGGAGCATGATCAGAGTTTATCAGCCCTATAAAGCGATACCCCAACGGCTACCTGTTGGGGTATCGCTTTATAGGGCTGGCACGTTTGCTCAATAAGAAGTGTACCGGGTTGTGATTTTTCCGTTACTTTGTCGTTAAATAAAGGCTATCAATAGGATTTTTTGGGTAGTTCATCTTCTATAACGTTTTGACATAACCATGAATATTGCATTAGTTACGGGATCTGCGGGGCTGATTGGTAGCGAAGCCGTTGCCTTTTTTGCCGATAAATTCGACCTCGTTGTGGGTGTCGACAATAACATGCGGCAATACTTTTTCGGGGCCGATGGCTCGACGGAATGGAACCGTAACCGCCTGACCAACGCCTATAAGAACTACGAACACCGCGCTGCCGATATCCGCGAGGTTGCCCAGCTGGAAACCATTTTCCAGGAATACGGCACCGATATTAAACTGGTGCTGCATACTGCCGCCCAACCCTCGCATGACTGGGCCGCCCGCGAGCCGTTTACCGATTTCGGCGTCAATGCCGTGGGTACGGTCAACCTGCTCGAAATGACTCGTTTGCACTGCCCTGAAGCCGTATTTATCTTTACTTCGACCAATAAAGTGTATGGTGACAATCCTAACTTTTTGCCGCTGGTAGAAACCGAAACGCGCTTTGAAATTGATCAGAATCACCCGTACTTCCAGAATGGTATCGATGAGTTCATGAGTCTTGACCATACGAAGCATTCCATTTTTGGGGCCAGTAAAGTGGCTGCCGATATCATGGTGCAGGAATATGGCCGGTACTTTGGCATGAAAACCGCCGTGTTTCGGGGTGGCTGCCTGACGGGCCCAAATCACTCTGGTGCGCAGCTGCACGGGTTTCTGTCATACCTGATGAAGTGTGTCATTACCGGCAATCAGTACACCATTTTCGGCTACAAAGGCAAGCAGGTACGTGACAACATCCATAGCTGGGATTTGGTAAATATGTTCTGGCATTTCTACCAGAACCCGCGCCCCGGCGAGGTTTATAACGCGGGTGGTGGTCGTTACGCTAACTGCTCGATGCTCGAGGCTATCGCACTTTGCGAAGAAATTTCAGGTAATAAAATGAACTATCAGTATTCCGAAACCAACCGATCGGGCGATCATATCTGGTACATCTCGGACCTGAGTAAATTCAAGCAACACTATCCCGGCTGGGACTGGACCTTCGACCTGCGCGAAACTATGACGCAGATTCACGACAGTATGGTGGCCCGTTTGGGTATGCCTGCCTAATCTCTGAATGGGTGATGTATGGTGTATCATGTGTCTTGCATCTGCAATACATGATACACCACACATCACACACCTATACATGATACGTTCTGCTCAGATTTTAGTGACGGGATGCGCGGGATTCATTGGCAGCCACTTGACCGAACAACTGCTCAACAGCGGTTATCAGGTACTGGGTGTCGATAACTTCGATCCGTTTTACGACCGTTCTGTCAAAGAACGGAACCTGGCAACCGCGCTAGCGCATCCCGATTTCACATTCGTTGAAGCCGATATCCGCGATACCACCTGGCTCGATGCGCTGAATGCCGATGTTGATGCCGTCATTCATATTGCGGCTAAGGCGGGTGTTCGTCCTTCCATTGAGCAACCTGCCGAGTACGTCAGCACCAATGTTACGGGCACGCACAACCTGCTGAGCTGGATGCAGCGGAAGGGCATAAGCAAGCTCGTTTTTGCGTCGTCGTCGTCGGTTTATGGCAACAATGAAAAGATACCGTTCAGCGAGCACGATGCCGTTGAGCAGCCTATTTCACCCTATGCATTTACGAAGCGGGCGGGCGAGTTGCTGACCTATACCTATCACCACCTGTACGATATGAGCGTGGTAAACCTGCGCTTCTTCACGGTCTATGGCGAACGGCAGCGGCCCGATCTGGCTATTCATAAATTCGTGAGAATGATTGACCGCGATGAGCCGATTCCCATGTTCGGTCAGGGCGACACCTCGCGTGACTATACGTACGTGAGCGACACGGTTAATGGCATTATGGCTGCGTTGCGCTACGTAAACGAACACCCGGATGCCTACGAGATCATCAACCTCGGCAACCATAGCCCCGTAACGTTGCAGACACTGGTCGAAACGCTGTACCGGCTGATGGATAAAACACCCAATGTGCAACACCTACCCAAACAACCCGGCGACGTGGAGCGTACCTATGCCGATGTAAGCCGGGCCGCCCGGTTGTTAGGGTACACCCCCAACGTATCGCTCGATGAGGGGTTAGGTCGTTTTGTTGACTGGTACAAGGCCTCATCCAAATGAACCGTCGTTTGCTGCCCCCACCCTCATCCTGGCTACGCTGGATAGTTATAGCCCTTCTGGTGAAGGGGGCGTTTTTTGGCTGGTTTCTTACCCAAACCTACATGCACGATTTGTCGGGGTTCTGGGGACAGAGCAACGGCGATATGATGACGTATATCCGACCTGCTGAGAGCCTGCTGAACCATCAGGGATTTAAGACCAACGACCGGATGCCGGGCTACCCGGTGGTGTATCTGGCTTTTCGATTTATACTTAGCCCGTCAATGGCCGCCAACAGTACTATTTTGTTGCAACTTCTGCTGTCGGTGGTGTCGGTGTATGGGCTGGGGTTGTGTGCACGGTTGCTGTTCGGTACGGACCGGGCGTTTTACTGGGCGTATTTCGTTTATCTGTTCAGTACGTTTGTCAGCGTTTTTGATGCGTATTTCCTGACGGAGAGTTTTGCGGCTTCGGCGTCGATCTTTTTTCTGTATTGTTTTCTGCGGGCCGACCAAAATCCGGATATTCACGGAGTACGACGATGGGTATGGTTACTGGCTGCGGGCGTTTGGCTGGCATGGTCGGTATTTTTGAAGCCGGCTCATTTGCCGCTGCTGGGTATTCCGGTGGCCATCGGGGCGGTACGATGGCTGCGGGGTCGGCTATCGTTCAGTAAGCTGATGCGGTACAGCGCCGTGTTTTTACTGCCGTTCCTACTGGCCGACGGAGCCTGGATGGTGCGGAACTACCGGGAGTACAAGCAGGTGATTCCGTTGCTAAAAGAACCCTGGTATGCCGCCGGCTTCTGGCCCACCAATTACTTTGACATGATGCCGTTTTTCCAGTCCTACGGCGAAGATTTTTCGTACTGGTTTCCCAATACCGGCGTCCGATGGTTCATGGGCTGGGGCAACGGCAACTTTCTGCAACCCCTGCGCTGGTACGAAACAGAACAGCTTTCTGCCCCGCCCGATTACGTGTATACATCAATGTTTACCCGCGACTCCATGGTACAGACGCGGGCTTTGTATTACGAACTGGGAAACAACCACACGCTGGATTCGGTACAGTACCGGGCTATTGAGACGGAGGTAGGCGCGCGGCTTCGTCGCTACACGCAGTCCATTCGGCAGGAACACCCACTGGTGTATTACGGGTGGGCACCGCTACGGTACACCGCCAATTTCCTGAATGGCACCTGGGGGTATCATTTCTTAGACGATATCGTTGTAGCGCAATGGCCCCGGCTCCTGCTGCGGCTCTACCACTGGCTGCTGGTAATGGGGCCGGGCCTGATCGGGCTGATACTGCTGCTGGTGCGGGGCTGGAAACGTGACGACCGGCTGCTGATCATGCCGCTGGCCATTGGTTACTGCGTATTGGTATATGTGGTAGTTTTAAGACACCCCGAAACACGTTATCTTGCACCTTTTTACCCGTTTCTGATCCTCTGCGCCGTGGGCGCATGGCTCAGCATCACGGCTTATAAACAGCCACAACCAGCCGATATTCATGCCTTATCTGTCCGTAATCGTTCCGATTTATAATGAATCGAAGAGCATACCTATTCTGTTCGACGCGCTCGAAAAAGCCATCGGGCAGTATGACTATGAAATCATCGCCATCAATGATGGTTCGAGGGATGATTCGCTAAAGCAGCTCCGGGCGGTTTGCCAGCACAATCACCGCATCAAAGCAATTAATTTCAAGCGCAATTTCGGTCAGACAGCCGCCATCAACGCTGGTATTCAGCATGCATCGGGCGACGTATTGGTCCTGATTGACAGTGACCTGGAAAACGATCCGAACGATATCCCGAAATTAGTTGATAAGCTGGACGAAGGTTACGACGTAGTAAGTGGCTGGCGGCAAAATCGCTGGAAGGGCGAGTTCCTGACCCGCAAACTGCCTTCTATGACCGCCAACAAGCTCATCAGTTCTATTTCGGGCGTGCCGTTGCATGATTACGGCTGTACACTCAAAGCCTACCGGCGCGAAGTGATTAAAGACGTGGTCCTATACGGACAGATGCACCGGTTCATTCCGGTCTACTGCGCCTGGCAAGGTGGTCTTGTAACCGAAATGCCGGTAAACTACCAGCCACGCCAGTTTGGCAAGAGCAATTACGGCATTTTCCGTACCTATAAAGTGGTACTCGATCTGGTGCTGATCAAGTTTCTGGAAAAATATATGCAGCGGCCCATTCACTTTTTTGGGGGGGCGGGTATTCTGGCGTTTATCGTAGCCTTTCTTTCGGCCATGCTGGCGGCTTATTTCAAATTGACCGGTCAGAAAGATCTGGTCGAAACGCCGTTGCCCACCATTGCGTCCATGTTTTTCATCGTGGGCATTCAGATGGTGCTGATGGGCGTCATGGCCGAAATTCTGATGCGGACGTATTATGAATCACAGAACAAGACGACTTATACCGTAAAAGAACTTATCAACTTCGACGGTCCGGGCGAGTTAGTCCACGTTGAATCCTGAAAAAAACTATGTGTGGAATAGCGGGATTTAGCGGACAGGGAACGGAAGATGATCTGTTGCGGATGATCCGGCAGCTCAAACACCGGGGGCCGGATTTTCAGGGCGGCTGGTGGCAGCAGAGGCCCCACGAAGCCGTTGGGCTGGGACACGCCCGGCTGAGTATCATCGACCTGAGTTCAGGAGCCAATCAGCCGTTTTTCACCGCCGACGAAAGCGTTGGGATTGTCTTTAACGGAGAGATTTACAACTACCTCACGCTGAAAGACGAACTACTGAAGACGGGTCGGTACACCTTTCGGACTACGTCGGATACCGAAGTGCTGTTGTATCTCTACCAGGAATACGGCGAACAGCTGTTTGCAAAAATCAACGGGATGTTTGCTTTTGCCATCTATGATTTCCGCACCGGCAAAACCCTGCTGGCCCGCGACCGGATGGGCAAAAAGCCGCTGCATTACGGCGTAAAAGGCGATACGCTCGTGTACGGTTCGGAACCCAAAGCCCTGTTGCAACACCCGCTTATTGGCAAAACTATTAGCCCCGACGCACTCAACGCCTACCTCACGTTCGAGTACGTACCAACGCCGTACAGCATCTATCAGGATATTCAAAAACTTGAACCGGGCCATTATATGACGTTCGAGAATGGGCGCGTAACGGCCAAAGAACCGTTCTGGACCATTCAGTTCAACCACAAGCCCATTACGTTTGAGACGGCCCTGACCCGGTTTGACGAACTCCTGAGCGACGCAACTGCCATCCGGCTCATGGCCGATGTACCGCTGGGTGTGTTCCTGAGTGGCGGGCTGGACTCGTCGGCGGTGGCGTATTACGCGCAGCGCAACAGCACGAGCCGGATTCAGACGTTTTCTATCGGTTTTCAGGAAAAATCATACGACGAAGCCACATACGCCCGCTCTGTAGCGAAACACCTTGGCACTGAACACCACGAAAAAACGCTTACTGCCCAGGACTCACTCGATCTGCTTCCCGGTATTGCCGCCGAACTCGACGAACCCTTTGCTGATGCGTCCATCATTCCAACCTATCTGCTTTCCAAATTTACGCGGGGACAGGTGACGGTGGCCCTCGGTGGCGACGGCTCCGACGAGATGCTGGCGGGCTACCCTACATTTACGTCCGACTACCTGCGGGGTATCTATGGACGAATGCCCCGGCTGGTCAATTCGCTGGCTAACCGGGTGGCCAATCTGCTACCCGTTAGTGACGATAACATCAGTCTGGATTTTAAGGCCAAACAGTTTTTGAAGGGCTTTCAGGAGAAACCGGACTACACGCACACACTCTGGCTGGGTAGTTTCTCGCCCCGGCAAAAACGGCAGCTACTCAGCCCCGACGTCCTGGCGCAACTTACCGACAAGACTGGTCTTGGCCTGATTGATCGGTACGTAGCTGAGTTGCCAGCGGGCACCAGCGATTTCGATCAAACTACGTACATTTATTACCTGACGTATCTGCTGGACGATATTCTGGTGAAGGTAGACAGGGCCAGTATGTATAACTCGCTCGAAGTCCGCGCTCCCTTTCTGGATTACCGGGTAGTGGATTTTGCCAATAGTCTGCCCGAATCGTTTAAGCGGAAGGGGCTGACGGGCAAATACATTCTGAAAGAACTGATGCGCGGCAAGATTCCGAATGACATCATCGACCGGCCCAAAAAAGGCTTCGGCATTCCGCTCTCACAGTGGCTGCGGAACGAACTCCGGCCCCTTTGTGACGACCTGCTCTCCGAAGCATCGCTGAAGCAGCACGGTCTATTCAATGCCAGTTACGTAGAACAAATACGACAGGAACATTTTACCGGTAAGCAAAACCACCGCAAGCTGCTCTGGACGCTGATGGTGTTTCAGCAGTGGTACCGCCATTATGCGGGTTAGTAGTTCGCTCAGGACAGACTGTAACGATTAATTTTTCGCTGACGGGTTGACGCCACAGTAATTTTCGGTCTAAAAGGACAGCGGTAGTGTTCATCACTCCACCCTGCCGCTATTCCTGAAATATGGCTGTCCAAAGCATTGAAATGGCCCGCGCTGGCGATATTGTAGTCGAGAAAAAATACGGACTTTCGTACCGGGAGTTCGCCAGGCAGCACCTCTTCGCCAACTGTCCCGTCGTTCTGGGCGATGCTTGTGCCGACTGGCCCGCCAAAGACAAATTCACACCCGAATTTTTTAGAACGCACTACGGAGACCGGCAGGTTATAGTGGAGGGAAAACCGTACCGTCTGGGCGATTACATTGACCTGATGCTGGTCGCTACCGAAGATAATCCGGCCCCCTACCCCTGTAAACTCCAGATTGACCGCGACTATCCCGAACTGGTACCGGACGTACTACCCCGGCTACGCTACGCCCTGCCCGACCGCACTCACAGCCGATTACTGCCGGGCCGGTTGCTGAACAGTGCCGACACGCTCGAAATCTTCCTGGGCAGTCCGGGCGGGCAGTTCCCCTACGTGCACTACGACTACATGTGCCTGCACGCGTACATCACCCAGATTTACGGGCAAAAAGAGTTCACCGTTATCCCACCCAGTCAGACCCCATACGTGTACCCCAAACCGGGCGATGCCTGGGTATCGGAAGTAAACGATGTGCGACATCCTGATCTGGAGCGGTTTCCGCTGTTTGCGCAGGCTACGCCCGTTACGTTTGTGGTTGGGCCGGGCGAAACGCTGTTTATTCCCTGCGGCTGGTGGCACACGGCCCGTTCGCTCACGCCTACCATCTCGGTGGCCTTAGATGCGCTGAATGCCTCAAACTGGAAGCAGTACCGGCAGGAAGTCAGAACCATGATGGATCCCCGCAAAAAACTCAAAACGGTGGCTGCTCAAACCTATCTGGCCGCGCTGGGCGCTGTACTGGACGTAACGGAACGGGTTGGCCTCAGCCTCTGAGTTACCGCACCTTAATGAATTTCAGGTAGCAGGGCTGTTCGCAGCGGGGCAGCAGGGTTAGTGTATCGCGCCCAAACCGCACCCCCTGCCGGAACGATACCGTAGCCCGGTTGGTGGTCAGAAACAGACTCACGCCCAACGAGGTAACGCCCGTAGTTTCGTCTTCCAGCGAGTCAACCCGAAACGCTTTGACCGGGTAGTAGTAGGTCATTTCAGAGCCCGACGCCGTGAGCAGCCCGTCGGTGCCGAAGGTGAGCGTTTGGGGCAGACCGACCGGATACCGTTTGATGGTATAAAACGATGTATCGCGCCGGATAAAAATGGTGTCGATCCGGGTAATGACCGTGTCTTTTCTGATGGTCTGCCCGGTGCTGGTGACAATGGTTCCGGAATCGCGACGGGAGACGGGGGTCGTTGACAGTACCGAAAACGCCGAATCTTTCTGGAATCGCCGTTCTGCCAGTTGCCAGGTACCGGCAATGCGCGCATCGCCCGTGCCGGTGGGGTACGTGGGTGTGGGTTCCTTACAGGCAAACAGGCTTAATTGTAAACAGATAAAGGCGATGAGTGCGATACAGTTTTTCACAAAGCAGCAACCGTTTATGATCTTAGTTTGGGAAATAACGAATAAAGCCGGGCAAAAGGGGTACTAACCTCGCTGGTTACGACCTACCTCAGCCCGTTCAGAAATACGATACTTTCCGGTACCTGCTGCATAGCGCGCGACGATTCATCTTCGATGAAGTAGTGCTTTACACCTGATTTTTTAGCCTGTTTCATCACGTCGGCAATGCCTACGTCGCCCTGACCGAGGGTTACGTTGTTCTCTACGTCGTCGTGGCCGGTCATGCTGTCGGGGGTGCCGGGTTTGCGGTCTTTGAGGTGCATAAGCGGGAAGCGTTTCGGGTATTTCTGCAACAGCGCCACGGGGCTGTATCCCGGCGATTTTACCCAATAGACATCCATCTCGAAATTAACCGATTTAGGATCGAGGTTCTCGGCCAGGTAATCCATGAACGTACCGTCTTTGTAGGTCTGGAACTCATAGCCGTGGGGATGGTAACAGAGCGAAACCCCATTTTGGGCCAGCAAACTTCCGGCGGTATTCAGCACGTCGATCGCGCGGTCGGCATCGTAAATGGTGAACATATCGCCACTGTGAGGAATCCAGAAGCATACTACGTATTTGGCACCAAGCGCTTTGGCCTGCGCCAGTACTTTGGGCACGTTGCTGTCCAGATCCTCAAAACTCGCGCCGAGGCTGATGGCTTTCAGACTGTTTTTGTCGAGCAGCTTGCGCAGTTCGGGTGCGTCGAGATTCCCGATGCCCGCCACCTCAACCTCGCGGAAGCCCATCTGCCGCACTTTCGCCATCGTACCGGACATGTCTTCGGCGAACTGCTTCCGAAAGCTATACAGTTCAATCCCTACCGGCGCGGCTTTCTGGGCCACAGCGGTGCTGGCAAGGAGCAGGAGAAAAAGGATTATTCGATTCATGGAAAAGGATTGGTTTAGATTATGTAGGTCAGATCATATCGGCGCACCGACTCTTATCTGACCTATTTACCCGTCTGTGTGATAAATGTACTCTCAAAAATCTTGTCGGCGTTTCCTGCTTCAAAGCCTTCGCGCCGGTGCTGACGACCAAGTTGATTCGCCGAAATCCGGGCAAATTCGGGCAGCACGCGTCGTTCGGCAAATTCGACGTAGGAGCCGGCAATGCGCAGGGTCTCGCCATCGGAAAATTCGGCGTCGATCATCTGCGCTACCGTCGATGCCTGCCGTAAACCACCGTCCGGGCTAACCTTGATAACACCCCCCGACGAGTTGAGCCGGAAGCCGCGATGCTCCAGAAATGCCACGAACTCGTCGATGGTATTATAGCCCGGCTTGAGGTTATGCACGCTAACAGTAAAGTGGTTGAGATAATAGCGGTTGTAGATGACCCAGGCCGCATATTCGCTTTCGGCCAGCAGTGTCTGGTAGTCGGCCACGGTGGGCGTTTGCCAGAGCGGGCGGTGCAGAAACGCATCCACAGCGTCGGCATCGTTCAGGTCTAAATTATCGACCGGGTCGCTTGTGACGGTATCGGTGTATTTGCGGATGATATGCTGAACTTCGGGCGAGAGGTCGTGTACGCGCAGTTCGCTGGCGAAGATGCGCGGCAGGTTCTCCTGACTGATAGGCGGACTATACCAGTACGCGGTGAGTTTTTTCCCGGCAAAGTCGTAGCGGTCGCGCTTTTCGTAGCCGTAGTGCATGAAAATCTTCTCGAACGAAGCCAGACCAAGATTGGGTACGCCCATGGTACGGAAGGCGATATGGTCGTTTTCTATGTCGTTGGGCGAGGTGATTATGCCCTCGTTCATCATCGTGTCAAACACCCGCTGTACGTCGGGAACGCGCTCGCTGTATCGGCGCATCAGGCCGCTGAGGACGGTTGTCAGGGTTGTATTCATGGTTCTTCAGTTATTGCCACCGGGTTTGAGCCAGTAATACCTCGCGCCCGGTTTCGGTCTGTCTAATCCGGTGCAGATTGGTATCGGATTGTACAGGTGCCGACTGAATCAGGAGCTGGTCACGCCAGTGGCTTTCAGTACGGTAAAGTACATCAAGTTCGGTTAATTTCCGCGTTTGAAGCACGGTTTTGTCGGTTGCCTCGAGTAGCCACTGAATATACGCCACGTTGTTGACATGCTGATTCTGGTCGATGCTGAACCAGTTTACGGTAACAGATACGTCCTGCTGGTTCGGTATTGGCCATGTTGCCGTCAGAAAATCGGGTTTGAGTGCCAGTTTCGGCTGAGGTATAATGCCCGTCGGTACGTTCAGTTCGCGAATGAAGCCTGGTAGCGGGGCCATTACGCGTTTGGCCAGGTCAAACACGAGCCACGTACTGGTAGCCTCGGCCAGCAGCGTATCGTCGTCGGCCAGAATGCGAAAATCCCGATAAATGAAGTACTTCTCTACAAACGTCGGGTACGTCACCACCCGAACCGACTCGCCGTAGCGGGGGTAGTGGTGCATCTGCAACCGGAACCGCATGAGCATCCAGCCTAAATTTTTCTGAACCAGGTCATCAATGCCGATGCCGTAGTCGATGGCGTTTCGATTGGCCGATTCCTGCATCCAGTTCATCAGCGTTGGTACGCTGAGCTGCCCGCTGGCGTCGCACTCGTACCCGCGAACAGCGTAGGTATCTGTTTGTATAAAAGACATACGGCAAAGGTAGCCCGGACCTCCCGGTCCGGTAGCCGTTAGGCTAAAAAGCTGGCCACATAGTTAGCCTGACAGCTACCGGACCGGGAGGTCCGGACTATAATTTTGTCCACTTACCTGGCCACGGGCGCTACGAGTTCGGCGGTATTGCTGATGAAGGCGAGGTGTTTGCTGTCTGGCGACCACGACGGGGTATTTATGGTGCCCTGCCCCCCGTACAGATACGCGATTACTTTGGGCTGTCCTTTTCCGGAAACGGGCATCATCCGCAGATAGACGTGCTTGTAAAACGGGTGATCATCGGCTTTTACTTCGTCTTTCAGGAAAGACAGGAACACAATCCATTTGCCATCGGGCGAGATGTGCGGAAACCAGTCGTGGAATTCGCCGGTCGTCAGGGCTTCCTGTTCCGTACCGTCGGACTTCATCCGGTAGATGAGCATGGTACCGGTGCGGGCCGAATTAAAATAGACGTGTTTGCCATCGGGCGAGTATTCGGGGCCGTCGTCCAGCCCTTTTGCATCGGTCAGCCGTTCTTCGGGACCACCGGCGGCTGGTACGCGGTAGATGTTGTAATCGCCGTCGCGCTGTCCGGTAAAGACGAGGTATTTTTTGTCTGGCGACCAGCCGTGCAGGTACGACGGGCCGCGTGGCGTCACCTGCCGGGGGGTACCGCCCGTAACGGGAACCGTGTAAATGATGGACCCGCCCAGTTCTTTCTGATCGTTGCTCAGGCCAAGCATCGTGCCATCGAACGACAGGACGTGGTCATTGTTATTTTTGTTGACTTCGCCCGTGTTCAGCACCGACTCCTGACGTTTGGCCAGGTCGAACCGGTAAATCTGCCCACTGCCATTATAGAGCAGGGTTTTGCCGTTGGGCATCCAGTTGGGAGCCTGGATGGAGCCGGGTGCGGTGTGGATAATCTCGCGATTACCGGTTGTTACGTCCAGAATTTCCAGTTGGCTGGCCAGGTACGTCCGGTAGGGCGTCAGCGTTGCGGGGGCCGGTACGCTGATACGTACATCGCGGAAAACGCCCTGCTCCAGTACGTCTTTATTGTGCGAACCAACAAACAAACCCACATAGACCTCATCGCCCAGCGAAATATCCGTTACCTGTTCAGTTATAAATGGTTCGCCAAACCGGGCTACGCGCATGGTGTACGTACTGCCTTTCCGCTCCAGCTGAATAACATCTGCCCCCGATACGGTTGAGCGGACTTCTTCGGTCATACTGCCTTTAGCGCGTCGAAACTGAAGTCCCGTCAGTCCGTCACCATGTACTACGGCGTTAATGTGGGCTGCGTTGCTATCGAGCGTACTGCGCACCATCCAGCCAACTTTGCGGTGCGGGTCGGTGCCCTTTCCTACTAAACTGGCCCTCGTGTACAGAATAAAGTCGCCGGTCATACGCTTCCAGGCAAACTGAAACTCATCATGATCAAACCAGACGTTATAGCCCGCACCGGTGAGCGCGTAAGTTTGTGTTTTGGCATCGTAGCGGGCCGAACCTGGCTTTTTCACGTTTCCTACGTCGTCATGACCGTCGAAGATACCCAGTTTTTGGGCGGTCAGGGGAGTAAGCGTTGCCAGGGTTAAGAGCGTTAGCAGCGTAAGTCGAAGGTGTTCTTTTCTGTCCATGAACGGGAAATGATAAAGCGGACGTTTCCTACTCTAAAATGGGCAGCCGTGCTCCACTGGGGATACGGTTGCCCGTTTTAGAGCGAGCGTGATGCAGTCCCGCTCCCGGGTACTCAGACCGTTTTCTGTGACCCTTTAATCAGGCCCGCTATGAATAGAATGATGACGGCTCCGGCAAATGCCGTTAGAATCTGACCGACAAGAGAGGTATCACCCCCGAAAATCAGCCGACCCACAAAACCACCCGCAATACCGAGCAGAATCTGTACAATCAGCGAAAACGAAAATCGCTTAAACACCAGATCGGCGAGCCAGCCAGCTACCGCACCTACCAGAATAGAAACCAGGAAACCCATACAAACAAGAAGTTAAGCGTGTGAACGATACATAACCACCGTTTACGATGGCGATAAAACTAACGCAACACCCGTTACATTGTTCATCCGTTCCAGCCAATGACCGCCAGCATCCGGCCCGTTTGTCCGCCTTCCTTTCTGTACGAGAAGTAATCAGCGTTGTGTACTACCGTCGAGAAAGCTGACACGCTGATCTGCGAAACTGGAATACCGAAGTCAAGCAATTGCTGCTGATTAGCTGCTTTGAGATTCACAAATGACCGCTGCGTATTCGAGTCGAAACGCACAAACGGTGTCGAAAATTGCGCGGCAACCGCCGGCCCGACTTCAAACGAGCAGTCGTCGATGCAGGTACCCACGTGGGCGTAACAGTTGGCGGGCTGGCTGCCAAACTGCTCCTGCATCCGGGCAAGGGTTTTGGTTACGATGCCGCCCACCGTGCCGCGCCAGCCCGCGTGAACGGCCGCTACGGCGTGCGACTGCCTGTCATAGACCAGCACCGGCACACAGTCGGCTACCGTAACGCCTACCAGCAAACCCGCCTGATTCGTAATTAGGGCGTCATAGCCCTCATAGTAACCCGGCAATGTAGCGTTCAGAATTTCGGTGCCGTGCACCTGAAGTGAGGATGCCAGTTGGTTTGCGTCGATACCGAGAGAAGCGAGCCAACGCCGACGGTTCTCGGCAACGTTCTCAGGATCGTCGTCGGTATTGATACCGAGGTTGAGCGAATGGAACGGAACCGGGCTAATGCCGCCGTGCCGGGTGCTTTCGGCGGCAATCAGGTTAGCAAACGGCGCAAACACAGATAGTTTGCGATAAAACGGGGTAGGGGTAAGCGTGGGCATCCGGTAAAGTTCGGAATTTTGTAGCCAACCGTTCGCTCAGCCGCCCTGGCTTTCGTACCGTTTATCCAGATAGAAAACCATTCCGGTAGTTTGTTATGCAAAGTACCGTCTTACGCCTATATCTTTGTTACACCAAACGGGAAGAACCCGGCTGGATAAACCAAAAAAACCAAACACAATGAAAACGCTCATCACCACCCTCGCCCTGGCCCTTTCGCTGGCCACCGTTACCATCGCTGCCGATACCAATGCCATCGACCGCCCCACTAAAGTAGCCCGCTACGAAAGTGGCATTTACACGACCGTAGCCGGCAAACTGCACGTATCGGTTGACAAACAGATTGGCGGGATCGTTGCCGTATCATTCAAAGACGCCAATGGCACTGTCCTGTTCACCCGTCAAATCGCTAAAAAAGATACTCAGTTCCGCACCCGCTTCGACCTCTCGCAACTGACCGACGGTACCTACGAACTGGAACTTACCAACGGCGTTGATGTAACCCGCCAAACAATCGTGATTGCCACTAAACTGGAGCGCACGGTACAAACGCAGATGGTGGCCAGCAACTGATGCGGGTCGCTCATCGCCCCCGCCCGCCGGACCTGTACAGGTCCGGCTTTTTTGTGACATGACCCATATACCATAGGTTTGCCGGAGATTCGTAACATAGGCCGAGGGGTTTTGTTATATGTTTAGAAAATACCTAAAGGCTTATGACTGCTTCTCCCAACCTGACAACCACTATAACCTGGATTAACTTAGCCACCGATACTGATTTTCGGACCGCCCTGGCCGATACGCTGTTGCCCTATATGAACACCTGCCGCTGGTTTGCCGGTAAGGCCCGACCCCAAACGGGCTGCGCTATCAAAATCATGCACACCTTGCCACTAACTGACGATACCTTAGCGTATCTGCTCATTGTCGAAGTCACGTACAGCGACGGTATTCCCGAAAATTACCTACTGCCGCTGGCGTTCCTGCCGACAGACGACCCCGCTCTACCCGACGTACCTGAAAAGGGCCGCATTGCCGAAGCTACCATTGGCAATCAAACGGGCTGGCTCATTGACGGGATTTATGACGAACGTTTCCGGGCCGCGCTGTTCAAAAATATCTACCAGAGTGAAACCCTGCCGCAGACCAGCGGGCAATTGAACTTTCATCGGGGAAAGGGTTTCGAAGATGGAGACGGCGAACTGTCGTCGCGGGTACTGCCTGTCGATTCGAGTAACTCGGCCATGACCTTCGGCGAGAAATACTTTCTGAAACTATACCGTAAACTCTTTGAAGAAACCAACCCGGAGGTGGAAATGGTGGCGTTTCTGACCGACGAGAGTGGGTTTTTGCACATTCCGGCGTTTGGAGGCAGTGTGGTCTGGCAGCAGGCGGGCGCGTCGGACGTAACGCTCGGCATGGTACAGCGGATGGTACCGAACGATAAAGATTCGTGGATGCAGACCGGCGATTACCTCAACGATTTCCTCTACGCCGTACCAAACCGGATGTTTGCTATTCGCGAAGACGTCTTTGATAAAGTCGAACTGCTGGGTAAACGCACCGGCGAGATGCACGCGGCCCTCTACAAACCTGACGCCGAAGCGGCCTTTGCTCCCGAAGAATTCACCGACGACTATCGCGCGTTCATGGTCCGGCGGCTCAACGATCTCCTCGAACGACGGTACGCCCTGCTGATCGATAATTACACTAAACTTGACCCGCAGGCGCAGCGGCTGGCGTGGGTGTTTATGGAAGCGCGCGAGATTATCGACAACTTTGTCGACGAGTTCAAAACCCGCTCCATTGACTCGCAGCGGATTCGGATTCATGGTGATTACCACCTTGGTCAGGTGCTGGCCACGCTGGATGATTTTGTGCTGATTGACTTCGAGGGTGAGCCAGAAAGCAGCATCAGCGACCGTAAAATCAAGCATTCGCCGTTGAAAGACGTGGCCGGTATGATCCGTTCGTACCACTACGCCGTAAGTGCCAAGCTCTTCACCGCCGACGAAACGCAGGATATTGACCCGGAACATTTGCAGCGCGTGTCGGACCGTTGGTTTTACCTGATGCGTGATACGTATTTGAATGCTTATCTCGAAGCCGTCGGTACTCCGCACTCGCTGTTTAAAAACAACAATGAGATTAACTTTCTGCTGTTGCTCTATTTGCTCGAAAAAGCGGTGTATGAACTGGGTTATGAAATCAGTTACCGGCCCTCGTGGGTAAAAATTCCCCTCAAAGGCATCATTGATGTGGTGCGTGAGATTGAGAAAATACGCCTGAGCGAAGGGGACGCAAAACCCCACGTACCTATGCTGCAAACGGCTCTGCTCAAACCGGAGAAAACCGTATCTTAGTAGTATGGAAACGCCCATGCTCGAAATCACCCGGCTCGATCAGCTGGACCGTACTCAGCAATATACCTACGCCGACTACCTGCGCTGGCAGCTTGATGACCGGCTCGAACTGATTCGTGGCTACATCCACGAAATGGCCGCACCCAACCGCCGTCATCAGCGCATTCTGGGAAACCTGTTCGTTAACACAGCTAATTATCTGAAAGGCAAAACATGCGAGGTCTATCAGGCTCCGTTCGATGTGCGGTTGCCGCGCCACAACCGCAAAGCTGACGAGGCCGTGTTCACCGTTGTGCAGCCCGACATGTGTGTGATCTGTGACCCCGAAAAACTCGATGACGCGGGGTGCATCGGCGCGCCCGACTGGGTGGTTGAGGTACTCTCGAAAGGCAACAGCAAAAAGGAGATGAAGGCCAAGTTCGAAGCCTACGAGGAAGCGGGCGTTTGGGAGTATTGGGTCGTACAGCCCGAATACAATAACGTATTGGTGTACGCGCTGGAAAATAGCCGGTTCATGGCCCACCCCACACTCACCGACGACGATATAGCCGCTACGCCAACCATCTTCCCCGAACTGACAATCAACATTGCCGAGCTATTTGCTGATTAACTCCACGCTAAAGGTTCAACCGGTACTGTCTCCGGCGATAAGTAATTCTCTCCTGTCATAACTCTCTTCCCGTGAATCCATTCCAGAACGCCGTTGTGCTGATTACCGGGGCCGGGTCAGGTATTGGTCGTCAACTAACTATTCAGGCCGCTGCCGAGGGTGCCGACGTTATTGCCACCGACGTAAACGAAGCCGGACTGGCCGAGACCAAACTGCTCGCTACGGGCTCCCTAAGTACCACCCGGCTGGATGTGTCAGATCCCGATGCCATTAAAGCCTTTGCCGCCGAAACCATCCCGACGCTGGCGGGCCGCAAACTGATCTTAGTCAACAATGCCGGTGTGGGGTTGGGCAGCGGGCCGTTCAGCACAACTGACCTGGACGATTTCGAGTGGCTGCTGAACATTAACCTCTGGGGTGTTATCCGCATGACCAAAGCGTTTCTGCCGTACATGGAAGAACATCAACAGGGCCACATCGTCAATATTTCCAGCGTGTTTGGGCTGGCGGGGGTAATGCACCAATCGGCGTATTGCACGGCTAAGTTTGGCGTTCGGGGGTTTTCTGACGTGCTGCGGATGGAATTGCTCGATACGCCCATCCGGGTAACGTGCGTGCATCCGGGAGGTATAAAAACCAATATCGCCGTGAGTGGACGTATCGGCAAGGGCGGATTCGTGACCGACGCCATGCACAAACAGGGCGCGGCCAGTTTCGAGAAAGCCGCCCGCACTACGCCCCAACAGGCCGCCCGCGTGATCTGGAACGGCGTTCGGCAAAATAAAGCCCGTGTCCTGATTGGGCCCGATGCCCGGCTGTTCGAGTGGCTCACGCGGACGTTTCCAACGGGGTATGTACGGCTGCTGAAGCGGCAAATCGAGCGGATATTCAATACGGAAGACTAATGCCTTGTAGGGGGAATTTCTAACTTTACACCGCTCAGCGTGTTGAGTATAGATACGTAACCGATTCCCCCAACCTAATGGCAAAAAAGACAACTTCCCCCGTATCGACTCCCGATACCCCTGATACCCCAAAGTCTACTTCAAAAAAAACGGCTTCTAAAAAGACAGTATCCAGCACCCCAAAAACTGACGATAGTATCATGTCGGCCATGCCCGCCGTGTCCGGTTCTCCGATCCAGCAGCCGGAGTCCGTCAGCCCGCCACCCGCCGGGTCTGGCCCATACTCGCGCTTTACTGATTTTGACATTTACTTGTTCCAATCGGGTAAGCACCAGAAACTGTACGAAAAATTTGGTTCGCACGTAGTCGAATATAACGGCGTTATCGGAACGTATTTTGCCGTTTGGGCACCTTCTGCCAAATACGTATCGGTCATCGGTAATTTCAATGGCTGGGACAAAGGCAGCGCGTCTATGAATGTTCGCTGGGACTCGTCGGGCATCTGGGAAACGTTCATTCCGCACGTGGGCAGTGGCGAATCGTACAAATATTTCATTGTTCACGAAGGAGGGCGTGAGCTGGAAAAAGGCGATCCATACGCCCATTTCTGGGAGGTGCCGCCCAGGACAGCATCTATCGTCCGCGATACGTATTACGAATGGAAAGACCAGGACTGGATGAGCAGCCGGGCGGAGAAAAACGCCCTGAATGCACCGTTCTCGGTCTATGAAGTGCATCTGTCGTCGTGGAAACGCGATCCTGGCAATCCCGACCGGGAGCTGAGTTACGGCGAAATTGCCGATGCGCTCGTGCCGTACGTTCAGGATATGGGCTTTACGCACGTGGAGTTTATGCCGGTGATGCAGTACCCATATGCGCCCTCGTGGGGCTATCAGATTACGGGTTATTACGCACCGAGCAGCCGCTTTGGTACCCCGCAGGATTTTATGTCCCTCATCGAACGGCTCCATCAGGCCGGTATCGGTGTTATTCTCGACTGGGTACCGAGCCACTTTCCGGGCGACGCCCACGGGCTGTACGAGTTCGACGGGTCGCACCTGTACGAATATCCCGACCCGCGCAAGGGCTATCATCCCGACTGGAAAAGCTATATCTTCAATTACGGCCGTCCTGAAGTACGTTCGTTCCTGCTCAGCAACGCGCTATTCTGGCTCGACCGCTGCCACGCCGACGGCCTGCGGGTTGACGCCGTAGCGTCGATGCTGTATCTGGATTACTCGCGGAACGCGGGTGAGTGGGAGCCGAACGTCTTTGGCGGACGCGAGAATCTCGAAGTTATTTCGCTCATCAAAGAACTGAACGAAGCTATCTACCTGAACTACCCCGACACACAGACCATTGCCGAAGAGTCAACGGCGTTTCCGGGCGTATCCCGCCCGGTGTTTACGGGTGGTCTGGGCTTTGGTATGAAGTGGATGATGGGCTGGATGAACGATACGCTGCGGTATTTCGCCCTTGACCCGGCCTTCCGTAAATTCCACCAGGATGAGTTAACGTTCAGCACGGTCTATGGCTTTACGGAGAACTTCATGCTGCCCCTATCGCACGATGAGGTTGTGTATGGCAAGAAATCTCTGGTCAGGAAAATGCCCGGCGACGAGTGGCAGCAGTTTGCTAACCTGCGGCTGTTGTTCAGCTATATGTTCACGCACCCGGGTACCAAACTCTTGTTTCAGGGCGGTGAATTTGGCCAAACTGCCGAATGGAAATTTGATATCAGTCTCGACTGGCACCTGCTCGAATACGCGCCACACAAAGGTATGGCGGCCTGTGTGAAAGCTCTGAATCACCTGTACAAAAACGAACCGGCTCTGTACGAAAAACAGTTCTCGCCCGACGGCTTTGAGTGGATCGAGACCAACGACCGAGAAAACAGCGTAATCACCTACGTTCGTAAGGGAAACAACCCCAGCGATACCCTCCTGATTGTGCTGAACATGACGCCCGTACCACGCAACGGCTACCGCATTGGTGTACCCATTCCCGGGGCGTATAGGGAAGTGTTCAATTCTGACAGTAAGGAGTTTTTCGGTAGTGGCGTTACCAATTCTGATGCCATTGGTAGCGATGCTCAGAACTGGCAGGGCCGTGAGCAGTCGCTCAGCCTAAATGTACCGCCGTTGGGTGCTACGGTGCTGAAGGTTGTTTAAATAGTGTCATTCGTTGCGCGTCATTACGTAGTCATTCAGAGTCATTCTGATACATGTCATCCAGTTTAAAAACTATCAATGACAGTAAATGCCTATCCAATGACGCGCAGCTAATGCCAATGGATGACTAATTTTGCCCGCATGAAAAAAATACTGGCGGTACTGACCGCTTTTGTGACCACCCAAGCCTTTGCCCAATCGCCGGTTTCGGCCCGCTTACAAAGCGGATATGACCTGGGTATGGCGTACTCAACGGGCAACTACAGTCCCTCCGGGACTTACTACCAACTTATCAACATCGGCGACCGAAAACTTTTTTCTGTGGGCTGGACCCTGCGGTTGGGCGCATTTTACGGAGACAACCTGAACTATTATACAGCCCCCGCCCGGCTCACCCGTGAGAAAACGGGTTTTGCGTCTCTTGGCGCACCCCTCGTCATCCGAAACATAGACACCGTCCGGTATGATTACGTGACCATGACCTCGGCCAATGTGGGCGTTCGGGCGCAGGTCAATCTGGGCAAGCTGACCATTGGAGCCAGTGCTGATCTGCTTGGTCTGACGTTCGGTAAAAAGCGCATCGGTCGCTACAAGTCATCGACGGGGCAGTATACAATTCAGGGTATCTCGGGCAAAGATTCGATCAATGTTCCTTTTCAGGGGGGCAGTACGTTTCAGAGTTCCAAACCCAGCATACTGAATGTCCGACTTCTCGGCGATAATGACATCGGTACGCTTTCGACGGAGATCTACGCCCGCTATAGCATCAATCAACGGTTCGGCATCAAGGTTGGCTACCAGTTTCTGACTACCGAAATGACCGTGGCCAATCGTGACGCGATTTCCGACAACAACCGCTTCCGTCACCGGGCCAACATGGCGTACATAGCCCTGACTCTGCCGATCTTTAATTAACGTATAAAGCCGCAGCCGGTGCTTCGGTCCTATTGTAGGACCGAAGCACCGGCTGCGAAACGGCTTGACCGCTACTCCTGTTTGACTACGTTCAGCGTTGTGACACGGGCCGGGCCGCTCACCGACTGGCTCACCGCCCGCAGCAGATACGCCCCCGCTGGCCACTGACTCACCGACCAGTCGACCACCTGCTCCGAAGCGGCTGTTTCCCACTGCTGACGATGCAACGCCTGGCCTTTGAGGTTCACTA
>Ga0209512_1000480_pt1 | contig 64962 bp, 75 predicted proteins | sample frozenSSSSmetaG_FD_184142 | JGI IMG/M metagenome (GOLD analysis project Ga0209512, IMG submission 184142) | Glacier valley bacterial and archeal communities from Borup Fiord, Nunavut, Canada, to study Microbial Dark Matter (Phase II) -... | ecosystem: Environmental > Aquatic > Freshwater > Ice >...
TCCCTACACTCCCCCACCACCCGTCCAATCTCCTCCGCCACACTCCTCACCAACGTCTCCTCGCTCAACCCCATCCCTTCCCCCTCCACCACAGCCGCCGACCTCGCCGGCAGCGCCTTGAGCGCTATAATCCGCTCTGACACGGCCGTCTTGCCCTCTTTCCTGCTCCTCACCTCGTCTGCCGTCTTCGCAGGGACTCTGTCCGGCGACACCGCGGCACCGCCGAGGGCATCCCCCTCATGACTCGGCACCGTGCTCAGACTGCGCGTGTTGACGCGCGTGACGTCGTCCGCGCCGGCGCGATACGCCACCACGAGGCCGACATTGCGCTTCTCGTCGCACTGCGCGTTCGTGAGTGTCGAGGTGATGTACGGGCCCCATTTGACGCTGGTGACGTGTCTGAGGTCCACGCGCTCAAACGACGACACCTTCTCCATGTTCCAGTCGAACCGACATATGTACAGCGCCACGTCGGTCAGGAGCAGCACGCCCTCCTCGAACTGTGCGTTGGGGGCTTTGATCACATTCGGGGAGGAGGGGGTGAGAAAGGCCCAGCCGCCGAGGAGGTCCTCCGAGGGGTCGGCGATGGCGAGTTTGTGGCTGATTTCGATGCCGCGTTGGCGCATGCGTGAGAGGGAGACGGAGGGGTCGGCAGACATGAGGTTTGTGCCGAAGTCTTCGAAGATGAGGGCTGAGACGGTGCCCAGGAGGAAGTCGGTTGTTGTTTGGGAGAAGTAGTCGTTGACGATGCTGAGGGATGTCAGTTTTCGTCGGCAATACTTGAGGCAAAATGTGGTAAGAGCATAACAATGATTGAAGAAAAGGATAAGAACATACCCGCTGTAGAACCGGCTTATTGACAAGCCCATATCTGTCAACGCTCCTCTATAGTCTCTCTTCCTCGTCCGTGTAAAATCCCCCTTCATCGCCGCAGTGCTTGCATACTGTTTACTCACGGCATCCCCATTGTCCGCCCACAACACATTAAACCACTGGGTCGTCTGATCTAGTTGTGCGCTGAGATCGAAACCCTCTGCTTTGAGCTGCAGCTCTAATGCCCGCCGTGCAACCGCACTCTGCACCACATTCGTGCGGTCGAGACAGTCCATGCAGTTCGTCCTCAGAACACCACTCTGTCTACTCTCAACCTTGCTGTCCCGCGCGATTGTGTAGGTAAAACTATCAAGGGCTTCGGAGAGAGTATCGAGGAGCAGAGAGATATTTTCGAATTTCATGCCGCGACACATGGAGTGGAAGTCGAACCACTCGAACGTGACCTTGTTTCCATTGAGACCGCCCTCTTCGTTCAATTGCTTGACATACCTCTCGTATGCCTCACCCACAATCGCCTCGTTGTCGTGTTTCTCGACTAGACTTGTTACGGCAACTCCTCCGTATCTGTCTGCGAGGTTCGCAAAGTGTTTCTTGAAAGCGGCAAAGTTCTTGGACTGCGAGTGCTGCATTTGCGGCACGGGCTTAAACGAGTATGGCGATTGGGAGAAGAAGACGGGGATGCTGCCGCGGACTTGGATGAAAGAATATATGGGTGAAGAAGACCAGGAGGGGTCGGAGAGGATCTGCTCCGTCTCAACACTATTGGCACAGTGGCCGTCATCATCGACACCTCGGCGAAGATATCGGAGACCTGCGCGTTTGATAGAGCGGCGGGATATGAGGGTCAGTAGGTAGGTGCTGGTAGAATCCACAGTCGCAGTGTGCGATTTAGTAGATGCTGGAGAGAGCGCCAAAGGATCTGGGAGACAATCATCAGATGACTCATTTCCATGCTCATCATATTTCGGCGTTGAAGGCGGGTTCGGATCCTCAGCTTTCGCCGTCTCTTCCTTTGGCGCCAGATCCTTCAATTCTAGCACCGTAACTCCCTCTTCCTTCGGCAGAGTCGCAACCGGATGTTTATCAACCACAAAGCTCCTCTGTCCCACAAAGCCTTGTATCAACGGCAAAACTAGGGAATACTGTCCCGCATCGATAAATGGCTGTATCACATTGCGATTCCAGAAAAACAGCGGATCGACCTCTTGGTGCAGCGGGAGATCCGATCCATTCTCCGGCCGCCTATTGCTCACACTTCTCGAGATATCGTAGTCGTAAGCAAAGAAAAAACTCCTCGAAGACCCGAACAGGAGACTCGTCGTCCGCAGGAGCTTCGGCAACAACGCAGCAACATGCCCATCCTTATCCTCCTCATCTATTCCTCCGTCGTCCACACCTGCCTTCGCATTCTCCTCAACGCCAGGTACGATGGGCACAGGCGCCGCGATGGCCGCCGGCACAGCAACATCGGTCTCCGCATCGACCCCTGCAGCACTCAACCCCACACCTGCCATTTTCCTCTCGGCCGCCCAGCCATTCCTGCTGAACCAGTTCCGTGCAAACCGCCCATACCCGCCTTTCTTCGCAAACACGTCTTCGACCACGCTCGTCGAGCGTTTGTGGAGCTTCAGGTCCTGGGGTGGCGCAATGATGGCTATTTCCTCGTCGTCGACATCGTCGGAGCCGAGCCCGGAGTACACGGCTTCGTCGTCTGAGTTCTCGTCGCCATCTGCGGGTTCTGTCGGCGAAGACTTCGCGAGGGAGGTGCGAGTGCTGGCGACTGAGGATTCGGCGTCTTTGTACGAAGACAAGGGCGTGAGTGCGACGTCAGAAATGACATAGACGGGGTGGTTGTGGAGTTGAGCAACTTGTTCTCGGCGCGTTATGGAGATTAAGTACGATGCATTGATGACTGTGAGGAGCCCTATATGTAGACAGTCAGCTGTAATCCAGTTCAAGCCGGTTATTGAAGGGTACAAGGACACATACCAACAATGCCAAACGCCTCAAAGCCCTTCCCATCCGCCTTGCTGTCTGTTGCAGCGCCAGATAATACAGGGCCGATGGTAGCGTTCTTATACGAGATCTTCACTGCTGGCATAGGCCGCTGCCCCCTCGGCGCCAACGGCTGCAGTATCAACCCATCACTCCCAGCGGTTATGATAACTTTGCGCGCAATGCCAGGCATATTGTAGACCCTTTGTTTCCTGTCCCTCGTTGTTGAACCGAGGGACGACGATGACGGAGCGCAACGGCAGCGGCCCGGCGGGCACAATCGGATACTCTTTCACAGGTACCAGAAATCAAGAGTGGTGGATTAATTAGACATTATATGTGCGATTAGCAAAAAAATTATATAATAATAGCGACATAGGCAATATTCAAGAGAACGATGCGTCCCGGTGGGGATGAGGGGTAGATAGGGCTCCTACCTACCAAATTATTTGAGGTTTCTGTGTCGAAAGCGCTTATCGGGACGTTGGGTGCTCTGTATGATGACGTCCACGTGGGATTAAGATTCGGTATCGTGCACATGGTTTACATACAACTACACCATACTGGTGAGAGACACTACATAGGTAGTGACACTGTTCAAGTAGCTCTATCATTATAAAGGATTTTAAAAAGTCTAATGACTATTTTGTGCTTTTGTCCTTTGAGGATATTTTGCGATTTTACAATTCTCTAGAGAATAGGCAATGTTCAGGCTTTAGCAAACATTATACAATTTTATATGGTTGGATATTTTCGTAACTTCGTAAGACGAAACTATTTTGAATATAAATTATTATATAATATTACCTGTTTCGTATACACATCACTAAAACACTATAACATATTTTCTGGAACCGATGCGTGGGAATGAAGTGAAGTATGCATGAATAGTCTAGCTATCAAGATATCTTTTCATAGCCAGTGAGCCAACTCGGGTCATACAACCCTTTTCTCAGTTTCATTCCCCTCCAAAATCACAGTTAAACTCAACCCAGGGTATCTCGTCACCTCTTCACGCAAAAGTTCTTCTCTCCATGCCAGCGTCTCTCTCGCCTCGTCTCAACATGCGTACAACTCCATCCACGATTAAATTAAACCCCGCAAATCCAGCCACTGCAGAACAAAGTATCATATTCACCACATCCCGTGATGCAGCACATATAGCCCCAACTTTATCGCAAAGCCTTGCCAAATAATTCCCCGTTTGTAAACCTCTCATAAGCTTTTTGAACGGCTGGCTAAAAATAATGCCGGTTGAGTGCACACGCCCTTAAACCAACTCCTATGCCTGGCCCCATGGAACGCTCGAATACATAAGGAAAATCGTGACTGGTCTGGTCGTACAAATACAAAATATCTCAAACCAGTAGTAAGGTTCGAGCCAGAAGGTAAATTATGTATTTCAAGATTGATTTTCTTTCTCTCCGTTGCTGATGGGAGAGTTGCTGATGGGAGAGTTGCTGATGGGAGAGCGGGGTGCGGAATACGGAGGGGGATGGCGCATCGTGAGAAACTTGGGAGATACAGGCTGTTCGCCAGAATCGGTGGGGATTGTGTTTGATTTCGTAGGCAAGTTGGTGGTATCCGTTGGTCTCGCTGAATTGGATGGGTGGCTCTGCCCCTTGTCGCCATTCACATTTTCCTCGGCATTATTCCATGTAAGGCCGGTCGGTTCTGGCTCCTCGGGGATCGTTGCGAATTTCTTCAGGACCTGTTTGAGTGCAGGCCGTCGGATAGGTTTGCTAAGGAACATATTCATGCCAGAATCCATACACTCCTTGACGTTACTTTCTTCTGAAAAGGCAGTCAATGCAATGATTGGTGCAGAATAGCCCATTTGGCGGATTAGACGAGTGCTTTGCAAGCCATCTAAGTTGGGCATCTACTGGAATTAGTCGGAGATTTGAGAATATACGAAGGGTAAACTTACCTGGATATCCATAAAAATAAGGTTGTATGCCAAGCCTTGCTCCATACTTGCTTTCACCTTCTCATATGCTTCCTGTCCATCCTTTGCTACAGTCACATCGTAGATGTCTTCAAGCTTCAGCATTCTATATATTACCATTAGTCGTAGAATCCTTCAAGGGCAAAGCACCTAGATCCATACCTGAGAACGACTTCTTGATTTACTAGATTATCTTCTGCAACCAATACTCGAATCTTGCCCGAATCACGCTTGGTAGCGGCAACACGGCCAAGGACAGCTAGCTGTTTGTCCACGTTTGCCTCTGCTGACGATGCGGCAGAAAAAAATGGTTGACTCAAACCAACCAATCGAGGTTGCATGTCTTTGTCAAATCCCACTGCTTGGCCATCGTTGACCGAAAGAGTTGGCGTTGATAAGTCTACTGACAACCTCGTCGGTCTCGCATCATCACGTGAAGTCACACTCGGTGTCCTTGATCCTCCTGCTACACTCGAACTTGCCGTACTCGATACTCGCTCCCTGACAAACTTCAATGGAATTTTCATGCTAAATGTTGTGCCTTGACCTTCGGCACTTTCCAACGTGATTGTGCCTCCCATAAGACCTGCTAGTTGCGAACAGATACTGAGTCCTAGTCCAGTACCGCCATATTTCCTGTTTAATCCCAACTCACCTTGAACAAAGGGTTCGAATACCCTTTCTTGGAGATTTGTGGGTATACCTGGACCAGTATCTTCAACCTCAAACTCGAATATCAGCGTCCTCGCATTTGCCGGTGGGGGCGTAGGCGATCTTTCTCTGACCTGTATGTGGGTTGTGGCGGTTTTGGGATCCATCGGATTGATAAGGAACGCAGTACCGAGAGGCTTGCTCGAGCTAGATGGAAGTCTAGAGACAATGGATGCATTCCAATCCGAGCCAATCCGATGACGATTTCTAGAGCTTCGGGACGTAGATCCCTGCTTTGAGCCCATCGAGTCCTTCCGGCCATCATATGATGAGGTCTCTTTCTCCCCAATACACCTAATCCTTACCTCAACTTTTCCACCTTGAGGAGTGAATTTCAAACTGTTGCTGACAAGATTGATAAGCACCTGCAGGATCCGATGTTGGTCACCCCAAAGCCTCATATCCTTCAACCGGCCGGTTCCGTTGGGTCCCAATGCCGGCAAAGGTTTCCTGAAGACTTTATCTTTATCGACACCAAGTTCGCCTTCACCTGTACCAATAAAATTGACGGCAAAGTTAATGTTGCCCTCTTTAACCTGTTTGTCGAAAATGGTGACAATCTGCGACTTGATGTCGGACAGGCCGAATTCCTTCTCTTCGATGCTGATCGACTGACCAATCTGATTCTTACTGAATGTCAAGAGATCATCAAGAAGGTGCAGCAGTAGGTCTCCAGATTTGTAGACAACTTGCAGAGAACGTTTGATCTGAGGCAGATCGTCTTCGCCCATACAAACAGCGCACATGCCCAGAATCCCGTTCAGAGGAGTCTTCAGCTCATGAGATATATTTGCGATGAATAAGGTCTTGCTCTCATTCGCTGCTTCGGCCGCCTTCTTGCTGACCTCTAATTCTCGGGTTCGTTCAGCTACTCTTTCTTCAAGTTTGGCATACTGCATCATTAACTCATCCGACATCTCGTTGAACGTGGCGGTGAGCTCGGTCAATTCGTCCGTGATGTAATGCTTCCTGTCTATGACCTTTCCCGGAATCTTGAACACTCTCCGGCGAGCGTCTTCATTCTGCTCTGCTTTTGACTTCTGACGTCCTCCAAGTCGTCGCATCCGTACAAAAATTCCTGTGCTGCGTTTTGACTGTTGACTTGAAGTGCGATCTTCCCCAGTCTCCTCGTCGACCGATCCATCGCTTGGGCCAAGCAAATTCTGTGATCTGATGCTACCATTTGGTGAGTAACCAGGAGGCTGGATTGATTTTTCGGTTGCTTCCTTTAGTCTCGTAATGGGCATCACGCTCCAATGGGCCATAGGAACGACTAAAAGTAGAATGAGACCAAGAGTCCCAAACACGCAGCCAAGAAGGATGTTGCGTAGTTGAACAACGGGCCCAAAGGCTTCAGCCTTCGTTTGCTCTACTATCAACACCCAATCCACCAGCTTCGTTTGAGGCCGAGCATATCCAACAGCGACATGCTGACCTTGCTCGTTGGTTGTTGACAGGTCACTACTTGCGTTATTCAAGTTCGGATTCATGTTGCTAAATGCGTCCAGGGCGGCTGGATAACTTCTCAGAGGGAAGGTTTCTCCGTAATTGCTGATATTGTGGAATGAATGGCGACCGGCTTGACCTGGCGTAGGATCTAGCGGAAATATGAAGCGTACGTCGGCCGACTCTAGGATTGTTCGGTTTGCTGTATGGCCCTCCGATGATGGTCGCTCCGGTGGGGGGAATTTGTTTTGTGGCTCGGATGGCCTCAATATCAGGACTTCGCCCGTGCGATCCAGACCCTCTCGCGATTTTTCGACATTGTATAGCGCGGAAGCCTGTGCAACAATAGTCATATAGCCCAGGACGTCAACATGCGATGTTTGGTTAATCATTGGTAGTGTTAATGATACCATGGCGAAACTGGAATTTACTCCGAGCGGACCCAGAAGTAACGCGGATTTTAGATCAACGTCCGTAAAAGCTTGGACGCTTGTATTGCCGATACCCTTGGGCTCTCCATCATCGTTGTCTGATAGGCCGGTATATGTAAGATTGGGATACAATGAGGGCGGCATTCCAGTCGCTCCCGAGATATCGCCATCACCAAGTGTCACTTGCTAAAAGCTTGTTAGAGCATTCCCGGGAATGAGGTAATATACTTACTGTGCTATTTGGATAGAACATGGGTAGCAAAATGTCCCTTGCACTATCAGCGGTGACATTGAGCAGTCCATGTGGATCCCCTGTGCCATTTCTTGAGTATACTCTGACCTGGAGCAGCTGCGAGTAGCCACCACTAGAAAGCGCAAATTGGATATCCTCTCTTGCCCGTACCCAATTCTCTTCAGTGTTGTTGTTATAAGTGTAGAAGCGTTGGAGAGCTGATTGTATCGATATGCGGGTCACAATAGCACCGCAAGTTGCTTCCAGAAGTTCGAGATCAGATGCTATCTGGCCTGCTTTGAGAGATGCGGTCAGGGACAGGCCTTGCGATCTGTTTAAAATCAGCGAAGCTCTAAAAAGTCCAAGACTAGCATGGGCAGGTTTGGCAGACGAGTAGTATGTATGCTCTTCGGAGATATAAGAAAGACTCACTTGATACTGACAACAAAGTTGTAATTGTTCACCCACTATTCCTACCATCAGTGTGCATTCTCCTCTCGCTCTCGCCATGTCTGGATTGGCAAGACTCACTGTTGCGATCGAGAGAACGGACAAGGCTAGGAGCGACGTGAAAAGCACCAGCAGCGCAAGCTGCACCCGGATAGGCACTCGCATCTCCAATTGACTCTCAGCAGCACTTCAAACTGTTGGGATTATCCCAGAATTGGTCCTTCAGGTCGTCGCCCTCCTCCCATCCCCCTCCCCTTCCTCCGTAGCCTTTATCGGAGGAAAGCCAGTCGAACAGTGAAATCGAAACAAAGCAGCAACTGCTGCAACTACAGTTTATGCCCGCTCTTGTATGACCATATCGCCGATGCTTCTCGATGTTTTCGAGCTTATATGAAGCTTTTGTCGACTGTCGAGATAAGTCGTGGGTAGAATGAAGGCGATGGGTGGTAGCTAACAATTTGGCAGATGTCAAATCCAAAGATAGTTCGGCGTATAACGAGACAATGGATTGCAAGAAATCTGATGAACTTCGCAAGACTCGCGGATTCTGATTATTGTATAAAAGATGGAAAGATGGAAAGATGGAGCTGGACTCTCGGGGGTATCTGGGTATCAATTCGAAGTGGAGTATCTCCCCAAAAGGCGGCCGAAATACATATGTACGTACGATGGGCGCGAGGTGGATTAGGTGGATTAGGTGGATTCTTTTCTGGGGAGGTTTCAGGTCTGGGGGGACAGCGACCATCAACGCTAAGCTACATTGATGCTAGGTTACCTCTATAGTTAGTAGAGAGAGGGGGAGGCGAGAGGGGAGAGGCGAGAGGGGGGAGGGCCTAACGAGGACCCTAGACCGACCCGGCTACTTCGTATGCAGTCAGTCGGATCCTCCTTGACTGGTCCTTGGGAGCGCAGCGACCAGTCAAGAATCCGACGATTCAATCTATATTCCATATCTACTTATGTCTATAGCATATCAATAAGGTTATGAGATGATAGAGATGCCCTGATTTTGGAAAGCGTTAGACATAGGTGCAGTTCAGTTCTTAAAGACATTTACGCCACTGGGATGCCAAAAATATGTGTACGCGTCTCTGATCAAGCACAATCATACATACTCTACCCTATCGTATCGTACCGTACCGTACCGTATCGCACTCGGACATTTTGTCGTGCACCCATGAAAGCCACTCACTCCACAAGTTCTGGATCTGGCGATTGCTATGCTCTGGCCACTCTGTACATTATGTAAAGTACATATGTACTGTATATCCACACTCCGTGGTTCTTCGGGAGTCACCCATTTGATAACTCTAGTGCTCGATGCCTGGAAATAGCCAAATTCATACATGGATTCCGACTTCCTGCCTTGCAATCTTCAGAATCGCAGATGGGGAATTCAGTACAGTACAGACTTATTTGTCTTCAACATCAACAGACTACAGTCAACTCACCATTGTCTGAAGTTAGTGAACCTTTATATCCTAGATTCCCAAGGTGTTTACTGTTTAATAACCGACTCCCTCAGTTTCTTAATGTCAGCTGATATGAACCACCTTTATAAACGAGTATGAATAGATGGTAGCTAATCAGTGGTAGAGTAGAACCTCGTGGTCGCTGTTAGGGTAAAAAGAGACCACAATTTCTATGCTGTGCATGTTCAAAGTGTCTAACCTAACACAAGCGTAAAGATCATCTTTAAGCCCCAGCCTCTAAAGCAGTAGCGAAGGTACGTGACCGTCTAGGCATTCTTACTTCTGATTTGCTCTCGAAATCAAACGAGGAAAAGCAAAAGGTAAAAACAAAAAAAAGGTAGAAAGAATCTGAGCCATGAGAGCTCAGAGAGGAACTTAAGAACTCTCTGACGGGGAGTCGAACCCCGGTCTCCCGCGCTTCGTCGAATGACAAGCGGAAATCATGACCGTTAGACCATCAAAGACTTTGTTTCGTACATTGGTAATCAGCTACAAAACAGCGCTCGCTCTTTTGAGTCACTTTCCGAAACTGGTTTACCAAAATGTTGATGTCTGGCTTCGCAACCAGCATTTGCGGAATCCGATTCTCGAAATCAGGATCATGAGCGGTGGAACTTATTTTTAGGCTTTTGGACCATCGCCGCCCTAAGCAAAGGACTGGTAGTAGCGTGGGGCGCTTACTGGCACGAAATAGTTGGAAGATCTCTGAAATCTGCCTTGCGAGCTGCATGGTATGATGCAAGATTGGAAGGGGGATGAATTCCAAACCTATCGATGCTCCTTACCTAGAAGTGGGCGTGGTAGGTAGCCACAGCTTACTGATTGTGCCAACTAAAAGGCCTTTACATCCAATCTTACTAGGGCCACTGAGTGATGGTTATAGTTCCAGATTTATTCAATTAAGGGTTGTAGATTGACATTTTCATTGATAGTAATACTACGGATTTACAGTATCTTCCGAAATGTTTCAACTTGCCTGGACGTTTCAACTTGGGTCTTGCAGCGATTACCACTGAACATGGTTTGTGGAGACCAATGATTATCAAATATTCTGAAACTGGATACGAATGAGGCTCCGTACTGTTACAATTTACTAATGCAAATCGTGCTACACATTCCCGAAACCCTGAAACAATTTTAAGCCTTGTTGTACTAGTATATAATACTAGTATATAATACTAGTACATAATACTAGTACATAATACTAGTACAAACTACTTGAAGTCTGGAAACAATTTCGAGGCTCTGCTGTACTTCTACAATTGCACGACAACCTCCAGGTAAGACTGAAGCGAAGATCCCTTATACCGAAACGACCTCCCTGTATAATATAATGTATTTCAGGCTCGTGATCGGATTAAGAAGAAGTGTGGCCAGGTCTGGATCACTCGCTATATGATATGCGCAGCTCTGGGAGCTATGACTTGGCCCCTTGGGTCAGCAGTAGCACGGTGACAGACGGATTGAGGGTTATAGCACCAGAAGCAGCCGGTATAGCGATGTCGTTCTCCTGCTCTGCTAGCTATAATGTCGGCCATTTCCTTATATGGTGTGACTGTAGCCAGGTGACGACGTTTGGTGGAGGCACTGGAGGGAGTCCGGGTTGCTGCTACCGCCTTGTTTTGCTGAAGAGCGCATCACCGCATCACGCCGGCACGCACCACCTCACCACCTCGCCGCCGCTGCAGCCTGCATCACGTTTTAGTCTTGGACTCTTGGTGACGCTGGCCAATGCATGCTGAAATCGTCCATCGATTCCGGTGAGCTCCGCCAATGTGAATCGAGGTATTCAGCCTGATAGGGTCACGAGATTGTGGCGTGTTTTGTCGCGCCCAGCTCGTATGTAGCTTCCATTAAGGATTTAAGGCAACCTCGCACCCCCAGCCCTCTTAAGAGAATGCGTCCCAGCCCAAGACAATGCGACAGCGATATCTGTGAGCATCCTCGTCTGATGATGAAATAGTTTCTTCTTCAAGGGGACTTTCTTCTCACTGCTAGTCGCGAGGATATCGAAAGCACTCTGCTATCCATCCATCATTTCAACGAGGGAGAATCAAAATACGTCTGGCCTTACTATCTCCCATCTACTCAACGGCTGCTTCCTCGTTTCTTGAACCAGCAGTCACGTCCATCTTGACGGAACTTCGAGAGAGCTCTGTGCTGGAGTCTTGTGCAGGCACCATGGTGAAGCCTTCATCGTCGAAATACGTGCCATTGGATCCATTCGCAGGTGGAGAAGGCAGACCATTTACTTTAAACCCACACACTGCAGCCAGCTCTCTGTCGTTGAAGTATCCCATATGGGCTATTGGAGCAACAGGCGCGATTGGCGCATCACAGCTCTCTCCGCGGGAATTTCTGCAGGATTTCAGCTTGGCAGTCATACAGGATCCGACAACCTTTCGTACCAGATCAGCCACCTGGCATTCGCAACTTGCAGAAACCCTCGTCAGACTTGGAACCGATGCGGAACTTCTGTCCATGATACAGGACATCTGTCTCATTCCATTACACGACGGAACCTGGACTTCTGCTAGAGGACATGCGATATTCTTCTCGAAGAGTGAAACGTCCCTGGAGATCCCCAGCGGCATCGAAGTGTTCATCGTAGACTCAATTGCCGAGTCCGATCCCAATCGACGCCGGCTTTTTACGAATCTCGGCGTCAAAGCCTGGGAGGTCCCCGAAATCTGTCGTCTTGTTTTGAAGCTACATGCATCGTCGGACTTTGACCCCAAATCCCTGACACGAGATCAGCTCATTTCTCATGCTATGTTCCTTTACAAGGCCTCATGGCAGCCACCTAAAACCGCAGATTTATGGTTTGCAACCATGCAAGACGAGCGTTGCCTGGGGAGGAAGCTGTACATTCCTGGGAGTATTGCGGCGAACTCACCAGCGCGGAGAATCTTCACCCAACTCCAAAAGAAGTTTGCGGTCATACACAACGATTATCTCGAAGTATTTCCCTTGAATGAAGATTGGCCGCTTTGGTTAGTCAGTAATCTTGGTTTGTCCATGGTCCCACGCTTGATCGCGCCGCACATAGATCCCGAACCACAGCCTATGCAGACCTTCGAGGTCCCTGAAAATGAGTATGTGGATGTACCAGCCGCCGGTAACCACACATTACAGGACCATCAGATGCAATTAATGCTTTTGGAACAGCAAAATAAGAGGAGGCTACTCATGGCACGCCAGGAACAGGATGTACTCGCGACCGGTAACCACGCACTACAGGACTATCAGATGCAATTAATGCTTTTGGAGCAGCAAAATAAGAAGAGGCTACTCATGGCACGACTAGAACCGGAACACCAAGAGGCGCCTCCACAAGGGTATGCAATCACCAACAGCCTAGGAACAAAGGCAGCAGCAGGTTCCGCATGCTCAGCTGGCCTAGCAAGGTACAAAACCAGAAACGACTCAAGCTCAATATCCATCTCCGGAGCTCATAGCTCAAAATGCTCTTCAACGCTAGGCAGCTCGACAAGGAAGTGTCAGTGATTCTCAGATGGGCGATGCTAGTGAAAAGGGACGAGATTCCACTCAAGCCAAAGGCGATGCTAGGATATTTGAGACCGAGAACACCCAGGCTGAGAACACAAAGTTTCCAGCTCAAGACAACGGCACTTCCACGCCTAGCTTCAGCGAGTCCTCGTCACCAATGGAGAGCTCACGAGTGCTCGGAACCCAACGTGGCAGTGGGGTCAGGAGAACGAGCGTGATGGCGAGAGGCCATTTGAGAATGCACCGAAGGCCAAGTTGAAGGAAGCTGCCACCTCGACAACCACCTCGAGCGAACTACCTGTGAATGGCACGCAGCCAGAACAAGTTGGTAGTGGCGAAAGGGTGTTTGCACTATCTGAGGAATTCGCCTTCATGTTCCGCGAGTGCTATATACATCTGAGGTCCCTTCAGCTCCCGAGAGATAACTGGCACCATTTGGAATAATGGATCGATGGTGAGGTCCTTCGACATCCATATGTGGAAAGACTGTCCTCGCAGATCTTAGTTCACGGTTCTTCCTATCAGGGCTTTTTAGTGGTTCCATAGCAGGAATCAAGAGGGGGTGGAGCGCAAGAAGATGGCTCGGGTCTCCCGGCGGGGTCCGTAAGCCAGGACGACAACCCTTCCCTCATGAATGAGGCCGGCGAACTAACTGGGAAGATGCTTGTCTAGGTCTCTGTATAAATCAGAAGCTTGTCGAGTAGATAATATATGAGGTTATTTGAGAGGCGGGAGACTTTGCAGTTGATCTTGTATCAGTGATGGCGAACAGCAACAAGAATTGATCTCGAGGCAGCACTTGTAAAGGGAGCTCTATGTATAACTATATAGCTATAATCAATGAGGGTAACGACGTGTAGTGCCATATGAAAGACAGGAGACTAGAAAACAGAGAACGACCAGATATATTGACCAGTACTACATCTTCTTCAACCGTCTAATGACTAAATCTAATAGCACGTCTATTCCATACCAAGTAGATGATTGACAAGCCCGACCATTTCTTGAGATCTGGCAGTTTGCACGAGATTGCAATGGGTAGGCAGTATATTGGGCTGTCCTTGCTGCTGAGTACTGATGCGTACGAGCTCTTTGGCGGTATAGTCTGGGTTGCGACCCACGACCTTGATGCCCCTGTATTGCCTTGAGCCGCCCCATGCGACGAAGTCACGCCGAGGAAGGATCATGCCAAATGTTTTGGCTTGCTCCTACGTTGCTGGGAAAGTCATGAAAAGTATGACAAGTACGATGACTGGTGTGATCCATCCAGTGGCGGAGTTGCTTCGAGGAAGGGTTGGCTTGGGCCCCTGAGAAATTCGTGCAAAGCATGGCAAGGCAGAATCGTCCAAACGATACATATTTTATGCCTTATATGGATTATATGGGTCATACGAACGGTTAGGTCCATCTCAATATGCATCCCATAGATCCGAATCCTGAGAGTCCATATTGTTATCCAAAGAAGCGAAGGGCAGTACAGAATCCTTGGGATAAGCAGCGAAGTGCTAGGCCGACATGCCATCTGGTAGAATGGAGTAGCTTGTTTACCTCAAGATACCAAGTAGAATGTGGTGATAGCGCAGCCAGCAAATCAAAGTTCTATGTCTGCTTTCATAACATCAATCGGCCTCGTCCTCCAGTTGAAGAAAAGGATCCTCGAGCAGGTCCTTGGCTGTACTTCTCTTTTCGGGCTGCCATTGGAGCATTTTGGTCACGAAGTCGAGGAACTGCTGTTTTTCCTCTCCCTGGAAAAGCGTGACGGTCTCAGCAATCCTGAGGTCCCGCGGGATCAAGTCCTTGCGGATGAAGTCTCCTGGTGGGAAAAGGGTGGTCAATACGCAAAACTCTCTGACAGGGCCGGCGCATTTAAGTCTTACCATTATCATCGAAAAACGGGCCACCAAAGTACTGGAATGCGTTGCCGCACGGTTGTCCTTCGGGGTTCTGAACTTCAGGTGTAAACGTCAACTTACGGAAACTTCTCTCCCGCTGAAGGAGAGCCGTTGGAGGTGGGCCCAATAGGGCAATCATCTGCGCAAGATGGGCATGCACATTGTAGTGCCCTTGCTCGTCCTTAAGGTTGGTAAATAGATCTTTACCTTCCATCATATTCCATATCTATACCGTCAGAGCTATGGTACGAAAATAGCACACATGAGGACGAAGATGGAGAGAACATACCAACACGCCCATATTCCATATATCTGCACTGTACGACCATCCGGTTCCTAGAATGACTTCCGGTGCGCGATAGCGGTGGGGCTGGACGGGATGAATACGGATAGACCCCTCGCCAGACTGTGCGAGGTCCAAGTCGGCAATCTCTGGAAGGATAAAGTAGTCTCGAAGTGGCCCGAAATCGCTCTGTGACAGATAGGTGACGTGGCCATCGTCCGTAACATGTCGAGGCAGGGGAATTTGTCTCTGCTGCTGGACGAAATTTTCTAGGACTGACTCGCTTTCCAAATCGACCAGGACATTGTCATCTTTAAGGTCTAATATGTGTTGAAACTGAATCCAAATGAATGTGATTGAATTGAATTAATGAAAACTATCTACCTATGGAGCTCTATTTGAATACAAATAGAGTGTTTGCTATATGGTTTGCTATTTGTGTTTGCTACGTGAGTTTGCTAACGAGTGTTTGCTCGGTGCATGAGAATTCTCATGCACCATTCTCCGAATCCGGGTCCCGCCCCGGGTCCCTATTCAACAATATGTCCCATTAGCTAGTCAGAGCCAGTGGGGGGATGCCTGTTCGTAAGGATATCTGAGACTCGCCTGTGTGAATGAGATGGCATTCGGAATGGAGGTAGTTGAGTCCTTGTAAGAGGTGAACCACATAAAGCTTAAGGATTTGCGGGGGAAATCGCTGGTTCTTGAATCGGCTCCGGAGGTCATACAACGTTTCCCTCATGGGGCGATAGACCAAACATATGTGAGTCCCATGGGATCCATCGATCTGGAAGTTGTCGATCGGAGTCCTGATGTAGCCGGCGCCAGGATGCGACGGGTTGGCCGCGGCAATGCGCTGGGAGAGCTTCAATTCGTGCTCAGCAGCAGCGATGCTGCCATATGTGCAGGTTCCGATCTTGACGGCGACGTAACGAGGAGACTCGAGCTCCTCTTTGCATCTACTGACGCTTAGCCCAGCTGAGAAAAAAGGGTGACGAGGTCTGCCAGAGGCATACCGCCGCAGATCTTCTGCCAGCCAGACGGTGGAACCAAACCCCCATCCCAGTTTGGTGATTGTCTGGTACCTGTCATTAAGGAGGACCTGGCCCGGATGCGTCGAGTAATAGTCGTTTGGACTGTAGTTGGGGATTGTTTCTTCGTCGATAGCTTCGTGTATCATGGGGGGCGGTTCGGAGCTAGGGCGGCCGGACACTGCTCTTGCAAGAGATGGCCGTAGACACCTGAGCCTACGAGAAAACGATGATGAAGGTTGTAACATTAGTTGGAAGCCGCGGAAGCACGAGGCCTTTTGTGCTGCCATGACGTACTGGAAGAAAAATCGACGACTGACGACTGAGGGGAATGTGAAGTAGGCGATTTTAAAAATAAAAATGAAGCACGGCGGTTGCTTTTAGGGGATTCTGTGGCAAGAGTCCTAGGATAGATGTAACATGATTAACGACGTCCATGTTGGAGAGACAGGGCAAGGGCCTGAGGCAAAACATACACCACGTCTAGAACTCTACAGAGCGCTATAGACAAGATGGGACAAACAGCTAGTTGTCTAGCAGTGGCGACGACGTCCGATATGCTTCGCTGCCACCTCGTGCACTATTCAGAGCAGAGCAGAAGCCGTATTCACAACACGACGGTAACCTAGTTCATGCGTTTCTGCAAAAAGAACCTCCTTTACTAGCGGGAGGCTATAAGTGTTATTTGGGAAGCGTCTATACAGCAATCGATATATAATGAATAGCATAGTACGCGACGACGAAAGGCGCCTTGCTTATCGCTAGCTAATACTTACAATTATTAATACGCCAGGTACCATTATTCCAACATCAGACCTAGGTAATGAATCGATCAAACAGGGACAACCGTGGGGTACATGCGGGTACAGACGCCGCGGTTAATGTCCTCGCCGTTGCCGTACGACATCCACATCTCGGCGCCGCACCACATAATGCTTTCCCTGCCGCCGGCGTTCAGGGTGAGCTCTCCCGTGACGGAGTCGATGCAGCCCTTGACGATAGCGATCTTGGCCCCGTTGTTGATCGAACTCATGACAGCCGCCTTGGTGTTGACCTGCGGCCAGTTGCTACCCGTCGTAGCAGTCGAGATATAAGCCATGTACACGTATGAGTAGGGCGGGACAGCGTTGGCAAGGACCAGGTTGCTATCGCTGTCCAGGGCCCAGATGTACTTGTTCTGGACTGTGGGGGATGTGGACGACGAGCCCGCTTGCCAGAAGATACCGCCGGTAAGACCATTGAGCAAGTTGGCGTATATGTACAGCGGGCTGGCATTGTACTGTGTAGCCACAGCCTTAAAAGGGCCGGAGGTGGATATACACGAGGCCACCACCGCCGTTGATGTAGATGTTGTGCTCGAGCTAGAATTCTCCGTCGTGCTGGTTGGCTCTGATGTCGTGCTTAGTAATTCACTCGAGGTACTTGAGGATGAAGATTCTGTATTTGTTGGTTCAATCCCGCTGGTGCTGGCCGGCTCTGATGAAGTAGTAGTATCTTCTGATGAAGTGGTGCTGGCAGGCTCTGATGAAGTAGTGGAACTTTCTAATGAAGTGGTACTTTCTGAAGAAGTGGTAGTCGTAGGTTCAGCCAATTCTGATGAAGTAGTATTATCTTCTGATGAAGTGGTGCTGGCAGGCTCTGATGAAGTAGTGGAACTTTCTAATGAAGTGGTACTTTCTGAAGAAGTGGTAGTCGTAGGTTCAGCCAATTCTGATGAAGCAGTGATACTCTCTGATGAAGTGGTACTTTCCGAAGAAGTGGTACTCTCTGAATAAGTGCTGCTCGTTTCTATCGACGTAGTGCTTGCCTCTGAAGTAGTTGTCTCCGAAGTAGTGCTCGCCTCCGAAGTAGTACTTGTCTTTGAAGTAGTGCTTGTCTCTGAAGTGCCACTCTCTGCTGAAGTGCTGCTCACCTCTAAAGTAGTTGTCTCCGAAGTAGTGCTCGCTTCTGAAGTAGTGCTCGTGAGTCCAGTCTCGCTGCTGCTGCTTGATTCCGAAGCGCTGCTTGCTTCTGAAGTAGTGCTCGGTTCCGAGGTACTACTCGCAAGTCCAGTCTCACAATCCGTGAGCACGACGTGCGTGATGGTTATCGTGCTAGTGGTCGTCGGCTCGACTGAGACGATCGATGTCTACGCCGGAAATCAAGATTAGAATTCATCCGTCAATTGGAAGCGAAGCGCGTGTCAGCAGGGAAGGAATGAACGTACGTTAGTACTTCCAACCGTAATGGCAGCCGGGACGACGCCGGCGCATCGACATGCAGACACGTATTCCTCCCAGGACGAGCAAGCTGAGGCATAGTCGGGGTACGCAGACGAAGTCTGGATCGACCGGGGCACCTTCAGGGGACCTGTCGGCACGGCGAGCAACGAGGAACAATCTTCGAGGCCGTTTGCCCTCCCAGGGCCAGGGGCAGCGATGGCTATCCGACGACAACTCGGTCAGCGTGCTGTTTATACGGTTGTACCGGAGCAGTAGAATCCATACCTCTGAAGCAGTCGTTGCTCCGATCGCAGGTGGCGACGGCCAGCTGTACCCAGGCGAAGCCGGTCAGCACGGCAAGAGCGTGCTTCATGGTCGGGAACGATAGAATCGAATGATGAACGAATGTGAGGCAGTCAACGAATGTGAGGCGACAGGGACTGATTTCAACGATAGTGAGTCCCAGAGTCTGTCAAGGAAAGTTTGTCCCATCGCGACGGGAGGTGGCGAGACGACATGGTTTTATTCATTATTATTCATTGTATGTACGCTCACCCTCTTGGAAGAGAATGTCGAGGACGAGTCCTCGAGTGGGTGGATGGATCATGTCTACCTATCACTTCCATGCGTATCCCATGCGTACTTCGTATACAGCAACGACCGACTCACTATTGAAGCTGAATCTCCATTTTGGGGAAGCGCCGTAGCGCCGTCTCTTTGGCAGAGCCTCGTCGACGATCTAGACCTCTAGACCTCATGTGCGAGAAGTCCTGGGAGATTACACGCTGTCACGCTGTCGTCTTGTGGGGATCGAAGGCCGGACGCCCCGATCTAGCGAATTCGCCAAGTAAAAAAGGCCAAGCTGGGCAACATGGAAGCTTGCCATGTGGAACAGTGGAGGCGTGGAAGCTGGATCAAGCAATTTTTCAGGGGTAGAAATCGCTAGTGCTGCTAGTGCACTTGGTACCTGACCGGGCTTACCCAGCTGTCACTCTGTCACTCTGTCACTCTGTCACTCTGTCACTCACGCTGTCACCTCTACTTGACCCTCCCTGTATGTATAGCGGCATGGCTAGCTTCACCACTTCACTAACAAGAATACTTTTATGCAGAAACCTGATCGTATTCTCCGAAAGTACATATTTCACATTTCATATCTCATGGGAAAGGGAAAGGGAAAGGGAAAGGGAAAGGGAAAGGCGTTCCTTATCGCACGACAATTCATTTTGAACACTCTCGAGTCCGCAGACGTACATCCATGCACTTTTCAAACGCAACAGCTCCTCTAAAATTTATAATGTTAATCTGGGCACTGATGAGGATGGGAATCCCATAATTCTCATCCCTATGTCATACGCATATCCAAGTGGAAGAAACGGAGAACTGGAACTAGCTTCAGATATACTCTCGCAGACCCTGGAGACCCTGGAGACTGTGGAAACTCAACATTTACAGAGATAGCACGTGAGGACGCTGTGCCCTCCTGGGTTGATAAACATTATACTCACATTTGCTTTCTCAAACTCTTCATGCCGCCAACGCGCCGTAGTCGAGCATATCTTGGAACTCCAGACCGCGGCTTCAATCTTGGAGCTTGTAGTCTTGGGAACTATGCCAGAAGTCAGAAATGACCATGTGACTGTTCCAGGAGTATAAACTCTTGTCCTTAGTAAGGTCAGAATGAGGACTTTATATAGTCTTAAAGGGTAGGATCTTTATTAAGGCTTCTTATATTAAGTCTTTAGATAGATGCGTGCTCTATTATGTAAAGGGGGATAAAGAGGAATAGATCTAAGTAGTAGGCTTATTATAAATAGTAAGGTAGCTTTCTTAAACTTAGATGTTTTATAAAGTCTAATTAATGAGGGATGGGGCTCTGGGCCACACGGATGATTTGCTTTAACCAGAATTGGGTTTTTGAACACATCGCGTCGTTGAGGACGACATCATACATGGACGAGAGTAGCAGCGTCGGGTGACGGGGCAACAGCTGGGATAGCGCGAGCCATTCTCGATGTGCTCGATCAGTTACAAACGGCAGCTGAAAATGCTCGTTTCAATCTGAGAGCCTTCAGCCCTTCGTGAGCAGCAACGTGTTCTTTGACCAGCCAAGAAAGTTTTGAAAATAGGCATTTAGGATTCTTGAGATTTATTTGTATACTATTTCCCCTATGATGTCTTAGGAAACATAAAACAATAACCACCACACCTGCCTATCAGCACCAAAAAGGTATCATCATTCCCTCCTCCTTCTCCAGTTCGTAGGTATCGAATGGATATACCGTTCCGAGCTCCAATAATACAAGTGGTCCACGAGACACGCCCGAGTCCGTAGACACATCCCACGCTTTCTGCGGCTGTCTCTGCGCCTTCTCCCACAGTTCGAACATGCTGTACCTTTCCTCGGGGCGAAGTGCATAGAACCAGGTGAACAGGGAGTTGAGTTGACCTGCACCCGCCTTCACACCTCTCTTCACTGACTTTTGAGGACCGTGGATCGCCAGACGCGAAGTTGGCATCATATGCCCAGATCCAGGAGACATGTTGATTTGCCCGTGCGGGGTCGTCAAGGTATCGCGCTGCGGACGCGGGTGAAGAGGAGGAAGGTATTGCTCAGAATGCCGGAGGAGAGCTGAGTCTTCTTCGCTTGGAAAGTTCTAATAGAAAAGATGAAAAATCTATAAACAATTGAGCCAGACTCACTCTCGCAGCGCTGCAACATCATCTTCATCAATCACTTCCCCATCCTGCAAAGACAGCTTCTTCGTCTGATTAATGCCCGCGTCTCGCCGGGTTTGCGGGTTTGGCGCTGGGCTTCGTCGAGTTCTGCCTCGGTCAGCTGGGTTGGCGATGCCACGGCCATCTGCCACAGTTCTTGCAGTCTGGCATCGATCAATGAGTTGATTTGGGTTGTTGCGGTGGTTGTGTATAATTTGAGTTGAATCCGTAGATTGGTTGGTAGTGGAAGAAGTGTACAGAGAAAGGATGGGGGTGAAGGAGGAGATAAAAAGCCCACTCTCAACTACTCCTTAAACATCTCGATGTCGTCTAAGCGGCGATAGAATATGCGTTGGTGTTTCATAAACGGAGTTTAGGACACTAGCTTTAGGGTGCTACATGATTATAAGAAAGCCAAGCTACATCGCCGCCAACTCCAACCCAGCTTGCCAAATGCTCATGCTCGCATTGAGGTTAAGATTCGTGCTGCACAGAAGCTGTCCTCCGCTCTGGCTGGGTCGCATCGCTGCGGCCTGCCCCAAGCAGACTCGAGATCGAGATGCGTCTGATGAGAGATGCGGCTGATGTGATATCTACGCGCCTCCAACGCGCCTGTTTCGCGACAAAGCTTGCCATCTTCCATCGTTCTATCCGTAACCGAGGCTGTTATCTGTTTCAAGCTCAAGTCCGGTGATTGGCCTGTGGACAACCGCCTCGAAACATCGTGTCGTCTCGCCAAGAGCTGCAGCTTCACGAAACAAAACACGCTTTCTCCTCCTGATGCACAGTGCACGAGATGCAGCATGCACGCAGCATGCACGCATGGTACTTCGTAGGGACATAGCACCATCCCACAGAACCCACAGCACATACACTTACAGAACCTACAACACAACCACCACAGCCATCCTCTTTTCACCCTCCATCATGGCCCAGTCAGCGCCTGTGTCGCCTCGGTCGCGTCTACGCGTCTACGAAATCCCATCACGTCCGCCGCGTTCGCGACACAGTCGCGTTGAGGTGCAGCAGCGGGAACACCTCAACACACCCTAATGCACACTTCCTCTAGACCTTCACGACAATGACTCACGAGCGGAAGTCACAATTTTCTTTGGCTTTGGCTTTGTTTTGAGCCATTTTCATTTTCGTCAACGGCGATGGGAGGTGAGGTGAGGTGATGCGATGCCTGAATATAATGAGGCACGTCGATGCTCCCGGTAATAGTATGGGTGGTCTCTTGTGGTCCCATCTTTCAGTCTCTCAATCGCCATATTATTCTCATTTATCTCATCCATTGTGTTGTTGACCGACTCAATGAGCATTGCCACGGCTTCACTCTAATCTTCTCATGTCTCGTCTGATCATGCACTGCTCTCTACGTACTTGAACTCAATATTCTCACATCTCACTGCAAATCTCCACTCTTCATTAATTCAGCCTTCTGCTTCTGCTGCATTGTCGGCCAATCCCCGCATTTGGCCTCATTTTGGGTCGAGCTGTGCCTGAGCCATGGCCGATTTCAACCCACCCCTCCTCCAGGCTTGTCGAGATGAGAAGCTTCGGAAGAGACTTCTCTCTCAGATGGACGACGATGCTCTCTGTGCTCTTCGCCTGACGAGCTCGGCCTTTTCGAACGTCGTCACGAGGCCACTCTTTGCTCGGATTCGTCTGACCTTCACTCCGAGTGCCTTATCACGGCCGTCCCGACTTGAGGCTCTGGGTCGCATTGGACATCACATCGAGCATCTCACCTTCTCAATGCCACATACCGAGTCGACTTTCCTTCCACCGCTCCTCAATCCCGTCACTGGCCGAGAAGTCAACTTCCTATATACCCCGCACACATCGCTTGCTTCAGAGATCGAACGACCGAAGTATGGGACCCAAGAACTCGGTGATTATCTCACACAACAGTACCCTCCAATCTTTCATGCAGCTACCAATGTTCCTGCATTCATTCGTGCATTGTGCTGCATGCCAAATCTGCGCCACATCAGCGTCTCGTGCCCAGATCAGGAACCATGCCAACGCTACCGCCGTTCTGCGGTCGACTATGCGCTCATCAGTCTTCGCATTGCAATTGAGCGAGCAGATCTTGCGCGTCTGGAGAAGTTGTCCTTGGCCGTTCATCCCGCTGCATTGCTATACCTCCATCCTACGCCAAACTTTGGAGCATCTCCATCCGCATTGCGCCGCTGGCGACAGATTCGTAATCTGAAGCTCTCAATCGATGCTTGGCCCTTCGAGAGCTCGCATACCGACCATCTCAAGCTTCTCACCAACTATCTCCGAACCTTCTCCGGCAATGTCAAAAAGCTCACCTTCCATTGGTACGGCCAACGTGGCCCTTGTCCATTGACTTTGCGCAATAATTCCAGTCGCCCATCCTCACCAAGCTCGGCGGCAAAGCTCTTTGCGGAAATCACATCGCCAATGTCGCCTCTACCAGCTACCCCATCTCCTGCACCACTTCACTTTCCCCATTTACGTCGTCTGTCTGTGAGAAATACTCATGTTGCTGCGGAGCAAGTGTCTACTCTTGTCAGCAGGCATGGCAGCAGTCTCCGCTCCATCGACTTCGATAACGTAATCCTCACCTCTGGCACATGGGACGAAGCACTGGAGCCATTGAACCAGATGAGCAGCAAAGAAGGCACCTGGGAAGCACGGCACAGCGGGTCAGGCTCTGATCTCAGTTCATGCTCCATGCCTAGCAGTAACGTGGATGCCGATGTCTGGGAGGGCTATGACCTTCACCATAGTTCAGACCTCTACGTCGAGGGCGAGCCTGGAGCAATGCCGTCTAACACACACCTTCATAAGCGCCGTGTCCGAAAACGTCGCCGTGTCCACCGTCGTCCTGTTACGCCTCCAGCGCCACCTACCCTCCGTCACCAAGCATCGCATCTTATCGACCGACTGAAGAAGGAAGCTTCACAAAGCACATTCTTCTCTCGCTTCCTGCATCATGAGTATAGCCCAAGTACCATTGGCCTTGCGATATCCGATCCCATCTTACCTACGCCGTTCTATAATCGTGAAATGCCACCGATCCCTCGTCTAGCCGCGGTGCCCGAACTCTCACAACCAGAACCCACACTATTGCAACCGGCGACGTACACCCCTCCCAGGAGGACCCCGACGCCGCCGAGAGCAGCGACGCCGACGCAGTCGACGAGACCCAGCCCACTTCTGCCAGCGACCCGTTTCACGCCCGAAAAGCGCACGGCGTCGGCGAAGGACCAGCATCCGCTCCGGCGCTCCCCTCCCTCGCCCATCCGCGCACCACCACCACGCGCGCCACACTCGCCCCAGCCGCCCAACACGCCGTGGCCTTCAACGATGGCTCTGGCCGAGACCCGCCGTCCCGCCCCCACTCCCATGCTGCCTCCCCCACTCGACCTATCTATCCAAGGCGTGCAGCGGAACCTCCCCCAAGAAGCCGCGCGCCAGGAGCTGGTCGAGGACGCGGAGAAGCGCATGTGTGCGCTGCGGCAGGCGCGCGAAGCGGTTCTGCAGAGGCTGGGGCGGCAGTTCGGCGAGAGGGCCAGGGTGGCTGAGCGCGCTGAGGCGCCGCTGCAGAGGCAGGTGCAGATGAATATGAGGATGACGGGTGGTGGTGGTGGTGGTGGTGGCGTCGGGTCGGGCGTGAGGGCTATGGGCGAGGGCATGGTGGGGATGCAGAAGGGGATGTTGGTTCCGCTGATGATTTTTCGGTAGAGGGTTGTTTGTTGGCTGGCGCTCTTGCTTCGTAGGTGTTGGTAGTTATTAGTTATACGGCTGTCTGCTCCCGCTGGTTTGAAAGGGGGTACACAGGACATGGGGGGGTAGTGGATGCGTCGGCTTGTGAGCTGGGCATTGAGCGGTGGGCGCGTGACATGAGTTATGAGATGAGAGATGATTGATGACATTTGCTTCATGTTTTATGAGATACGGATATTGTCCAGTTATGAGTTACGAAATCTTCCTTCTTCACAATACGATATTGGTTTTTGACACTAGCATATCGGGAATCCATGGTGACGATAGGGACGGGGCGAGACGGGCTTTCGAGAACGCAGCAGCAGCAGCAGCAGCAGCAGCAGCAGCAGCAGAGGCAGCAGTGACGATGCAAGGCTGATTGATATGGCTTGATACCAAAAGACGTACGACGTATCCTGCGAGCAAACGAAATAAGACATTGATTCGCATTCACAGCCACGGCAATTCATATTTGGCGAGCTGCTTTTCACCAGTGCTGGGAATTTTGGTGAGATGCCATTGCTGATTGCCTGGTGAGGGCACTGTTTGGAGTAATGGTGATTGTTAGAGTTGGGAGGAAGTTGAAAATATTCTATCCAATATCCATTTTTTTTTTCCTAATTGGCAGTGGGGAGAGACGTGCTGATGGTGGTTGCGGAGTGGAGGCGGTGAGAAGGAGTGGGAATGGTTGAGAGTGGTTGATGGCACTGGGCAGAACTCACAGCCATGAAGAAATTAGGAAAATAATAGAGTTAGAAAGAATGGCGAATCTATAGCAATAGCAACGAGCATTATTTGTTGGTCCGTGATATGATACTAATTGCCTCCTATATGTAGCTATATCCGCTCAAAACAATCATACAATCTATCAGAGATGCATCTATAACGTGCCTTCGACTTCGCTCGCTCGACAGCGTGTCCTCGACCTCTCATCAAATCATCTCCGATTTACAGCACACTCTTCGGCATCTGCTTCATCGCCTGCCTCACGCCCAGATCACCCAAGACCTCCTCCGCACCTCCCAGAATAGCATCAAACTTGTACGTCCGGTTGAACATCTCGATATTCCGACCCATGCCCGTCTGCGTCAAGCCTCTGCCGCCAAAGATCTGAACCGCCTCGTCGGCGATCTCGTGCGCCGAGCGAGTCGCAAACATCTTCAGAAGGCCGATCGGACCCGCGAGATACTTGGCCTGGTCCGCATACGGCATCTTGGTCATCTGATAGGTGATGTTCTCCAAATACGCCTGGTTGGCCTCCACATGCGCGATCATCTTGGCCAGCTTCGCGCGGATGACCGGCTGCTCGTTCAGCTTCTTGCCGAAGACGATGCGCTGGTTCGCCCACTTCATGCACTCCTCGGTGACGGTGCGCGCCGCGCGGATCGACCCGTTGACCATCATCCAGCGCTCGTGGTTAAAGTTCGACAGGATGACGTGGATGCCCTTGTTCTCGACGCCGAGGAGGTTCTCGACGGGCACCTTCACGTTGTCGAAGGTGATGAAGGTCGTGCCTGCGGCGGGGGAGTAGGAGGTCTTGATGGCCTTGGTCTCGACGCCGGGACCGCGCTCGATCAGGATCACCGAGAGGCCCTTGTCGGTCTTGCAGCCGGTGACGAAGTAGTCGCACCAGACGCCGTTGGTGATCCATTTCTTGGTGCCGTTGATGATGTAGTGCTTTCCGTCTGGGGTCTTGACGGCGGTGGTGCGGACGCCGGCGACGTCGGAGCCGGCGAAGGCCTCGGTGATGGCGAGGCAGATCTTCTTCTTACCGCTGAAGACCTCGGATGCGATTCTGTTCTTCCAGGCTTCGTTGTTGGCGAATTGGAGGACGGCGGTTAGGGAGATGGTCATGCCGGCCATGTTGCCGTCTTGGAAGCCGCGCGCGTTTGCCCGCACGAGCTCTTGGGAGACAATCGAGTCATGGAAGTAGTCGAACTCCTCGCCCTTGACGACGCCGCCGAGGATCTCCACGCCGTGGAGATGCTTGCCAGGTCCGATGCGCATATGTAGGAGGCCGGCTTTGGACATGCGGTCGATGAGCCCTTGGCTGATGTGTGCGCCGGTCCTCTCGGCTTCTTGGGCTTCTGGTGTGACATATTTGTCGACGAATTCACGCATTGCCTTCTGTAGACGGCGATGGGAGTCGTTGTAGTATGGGCTGCTGAATTGCGGAGTCAACCATGTTGGCTCGGCATAGGGCACTGGGCTGAGGTCGCCGGGCAGCATTTCGAGGATTTCAGGCTTCTCGCCCTCGACGACACCGATGCAGAGGTTGCTGTATTTTTGGAGGACTTCTTGACGGTGGAGGTTGTAGAAGACTTCGGTGGCGTCTTGACCGGCGACTTCCTTCAGCACGTACTCTCCACCTGGATGGGCATCGAGGAAATCGGTAACATCGTAGACTTTGTGATCAATGATGAACCACGTCGAGTCCTCCGTGTTATGCTTGGCGACCTCCGCACGAGTGAGCGCTGGTTGAGACATGATGATGGAGATGGCAAGGCGATGAGAGGATTGGAGATGGGCGGATGGGAGAGTGAATTGGAGGAGAACGGGATGAGGAGAACCGGATGAGAAAATAAAAGAAAGGAGAAGGCAGGAGGAAAGCAGAGAAATAGGGAAATGGGCCAAACCGAGGAACCCGCAGTGGTCTGTCAATCAGTACCTACAGCTGCGAACTTACTCGTCTATGGCAAGATAGGTGGGCAACCCCAAAAATGTCGGGGATTTGGGGTCCGAATCTGGGGAAACATCTCCACAACCTCGAAAAAGCCGAGGTCCGTCGTTCACCAATCGGCAATTCTGTAATTTCAGCTATTTCGGAGTGCCCCCCTCTATGTCACATGACACTTGGTACGTCCCACGCTCACGACGCTCACGGGACACGGCGCGTCTCCCAATAATTGAGAATTGAGGATATAAGGGCGTCTCTGTACAGATAATCTATTTCGTATGAGCCGCAATCAGAACCGACATCAAGATACTCGATATATCACAAAGCGCAATATCTATTGCCAATCCCGCAATCAACAGTCAAAATGTCTGCAACGCCAGTTCCCACAATCCTCGACCTCAAGCTTGCCTTCTTGCGCTCCCAAATCCAAGCTCTCTCAGCACCACTGAGAATCCCACCGAATTATCGCCCAGCCGACGAAGACCAGACCATCCGTCAGAAAGCCATTGATGAAGCTCTTTATCAGCTCAATGCCAGGATACAAGAGCACTCCAAACTTGTGTACTCTTCGCAAGCGCAACGACATGTCGCAGAGCAGATTGACGCGCTGTACTGGATGGCAGGGGAGAGGGATATCAACGGGGAAAGTGCTGAGGGAAGATTGGAAATAGGGATGGATTTCTGTCAGTGCGATTCATGCGTGAATGAAAATGAGAGGCGAAACACTGATTCTGTATAGCTGCGGATCTCAATATAAGCAATATTCCTGAAGCTTGGGAGGACGACGACGAAGCACAGAGTCTACCTGCAGAAGCGGAGCGTTTCGCAGAATTGTCTGCACATCTGAAGGACCTGAATGAACGACGAAAGGAGTTGAAAGAAAGAGTTGCCAGGTACAAAGCATTGAAGGAAGGGCTGACACCATTTGAAAATGTGAAGGAGAATGTCCAGGAAAATCTATGCACCAGAGATGGGGAAGTGGAGGCGGAGTTGCAGAAGATGAGGATGTTGATGGCCAGAGTCAAAGGCCGATTGGAAGGCTTGGAAGCTCCTGAGAGTCCGGAGAATAGTGAGATGGAGGTCGATTTCTTAGATCAAGGCAAGAAGGTAGAAGCTCTCTTCAAAAATAGCTGAAGACGAGCAACTCTCGAATCAAAAAAATCATGTCTAAGTAAAGAAACTGCATGTTGTCTGTGTGCAGAGATCCATGCGAAGCCATTTGCTTGGTATAACTTCACGAGGTTTATGAAACTAGCCTTGTGCTACATAATAGGTAACACCATAATATATAGATCCATATATATATATATATATATATATATATATGCTTATTAAAATCTACAAATTATGTCCTATTTTTAAGGAAAAAAAACCTTGTTGTCATGCTTCGAGTTCGTGAGAGTCGCTGTCGCTGGAAGTCTCACTGGCAATGCACAATGTGTTGAGCCGTAAATGCCTAACTTCTTTATGACAACTGTGGAAGGTGCTCCCATAAACAATAACAACAGGTCTGGCAACTTGTTGCTATCTCTTCAATGCCTCACGTCTACTTTCTCAGCAAATTTCTCACATCTTCCACATTGTTTGTAGACCAAGTTCGAACTGACTCGATATACACTCTCTGGTGCAAGGTCAACCTTTGGAGCCGGAACGGAACAACATGAACCCGTACAGCGACAAGGCGGGCGGCGACGACGCGCCCAGAGCTCTCAGCACTCGCCCTGAGCTGCCACTCGATACACCAGTCCTTGATGCCGAGTCTTCTGGAATTAGAGTTCAATTGCCAATTATCCCTACACAATCTGCCTCGCCTAGTTTGCGAGAGCTCCAGAACAGTCGCCTCAATCGCACTCGGGCAGATTTAGAGTCGGAGAATCTCCAGACACCATGAGTTACCAGAACTATCTCGACTCTCCTCAGATGGGTTCAGGTCCGGGCCCTCGTCAAGCCCCCTCTCCATCCCAGGGCATGAATTACACCAATGGCGTCAATGGCGGCGGCGGAGGTATGCCTGGGATGATGGCCAGCGTTCCCACTCCTGCTGGCCACCAGGCCGATCTCAACATCATCTACAACTTGGTTGAGGACCTTCATAACCAGCTCGCCGAGAACCAGGCCCGCACCGAGCGCATTGTTGCTGCAGCTGGACAGGTCCGTCAGCGTGCCATTGATGAGAACCTTACCACGGACGAGGTCATTGCTTCAGTTTCCCAGGAGCTCGATGGTAAGCCCACCTCATCACCTTCATACCCCTTACTACATGTCTAACCCATCTTCAGCGTCCACCAAGAACCTCGAAGAAGAGAACAGCCGTCTCCGTAAGGCTCTAGAGCACGCCACCCACGAGGAAGCCGCCTACAAGGACCTCTGCCACCAATACGCCGGCGCCGTCGGCAACTTCCTCGATATGGCCCACGCCTACAAGCTCAAGACCACGCTGGACATGTGCACCTGGCACCGCTCCTACCGCGACCAGCTCGCCGCCGAGCGCGCCGAGAACCTCGAGCTGCGCGCTCGCATCACCGACATGCAGGCCTCGGCGGCGCGCGGCATGGAGCACATGCGCAAGTTCCGGCGGGCCTGGGACGGCAGCGACCTCGTGATGGAGCTGCGCACCGAGATCGTGTCGCTGCGCCAGCACGCGCGCGGCTGGAAGCGCGTCGCGCTGTTCGAGCTGCCCAGTGACGACTCCGAGTTCAGCGACGACGACGACGTCGTCGATCCCGAGGAGAAGAAGAGGCTCGTGCGCGTGCAGGAGGAGAAGAGGCTCAAGGAGGACCTGGCGGCCAAGCAGGCGGCCGAGGGCGGTGCGGAGGATGTCGCCGATGCGTTGGCTGCTACGCTTGCTGCGAGCAATCTCTCCGGGCCGGGCGCTGCTTCTGGCCCTGGCGCGCCTGCTTGAGTCGCTGTCGATCTGGGGGTCTGCGAATGTTGTTCTCGGCGTATGGTCTTGCATTTCCGGGTGCGAAGGGATGGGTGGCATGAGGGATCTGACTTAGCGATGGTGTCGGGCGTCTTCACTTTGTTTGATTAAAGCTTTATTACGGATTGTGGAGTACGCAGGACATTGCATTATTACCAGTAGGTAGTGCATATGGCCATTGCTTTGCTTTGCATTACGGAGGAGAACATTACATTATGGCGTGCCACTATTGTACCTGGCCACTGCTTTCCTTTACATGTATACTAGACGTTACATCAGATCCGATCCGACCACAGTGATCATCAAAATCGCATAGGTCATGAGATCAGCACAACACAAAATGGAAAGCCCTGCTCGTGACCACCATGACAAGATGCATTATATGATCCAGAGGATCTCCACTGGGCAATCAGACAGTCACGGGGACGAAGGGGCAATCACGGTCTATAGAAATCTTGGTGTGCATAGTCTCTCTATAACGAAAACCCAAGGAGCTAGCCGTAAACAAATACGAGGATTCCAGATACTTTTCCTGCAACTCTGCTCTACATCCTCCCGACATCCCGACATCCACATCGGACTAGCCTAGAGCAGCTGCTGGAAAGCACGGTTGAGTGGGGAGCGGATGTTGGGGACGTCCTTCCAGAAATCGACGGTGGCGACGGCGCGCTTGGCGATGCCTTCTGGGGTGAACTCGAACTTCTGTAGATCGCGTCAGCACTGTCGAGGGGAACGCAAGAGATGCATAATCTTATCTTACCTTGTAAACATCCTTGTACGCACCCGAGGCACCGAATCTGTTGAGACCGAACTGCTCGTGGGTGTATCTCTCCCAGCCCATGGTGGACATGGCCTCGACGGACATGGATGGAATGCCATCTGGGAGGACACTGAGTCTGTACTCCTTGGACTGAAGGTCAAAGACCTCGAAGCAAGGGATGGAGACGACCTTGGCGGAAATGTTGTGCTTCTCCTTCAGGAGCGCGACGGTATCAACGCAGATGCCGACCTCGGATCCAGTGGAAACTAGGATAATGTCGGCCTTCTCCTCATCATGCACGATGTAACCGCCCTTGATGGCGGACTGGATGGTGGAGTTCTGGAGTTGAGGAAGGTCTTGGCGGGAGAGGGCGATGATGGATGGGGTGTGCTGGGAGGTGAGGGCGATGTAGTATGCAGCGCTGGTCTCGTTTCCGTCAGCTGGGCGCCAGACCATGCAGTTTGGCAGAGCACGGAAATGTGCGAGGGTCTCGATGGGCTGATGGGTTGGTCCATCCTCACCAAGTCCGATGGAGTCGTGGGTGGCGACCCAGATGACGCGGACTTGGGAGAGAGCGGAGAGACGGACGGCGCCGGCGGCGTAGGAGACGAAGTTCAAGAAGGTTCCTGAGTATGGGATGAGGGATCCGTATGCGGCGAGGCCGTTCATGATGGCACCCATGGCGTGCTCACGGACACCATATCTGATGTAACGTCCGCTCCAGTCACCGAGGCCAGTTGATGGTGGCTGGAAGTCAACAGCATCCTTCCACCTGGTCAAGTTGGAGGCGGTCAAATCTGCAGATCCTCCGATCAACTCTGGGATGACAGAGTGGATCTTACCGAGGACAATCTCGGACAGCTTTCTCGACGCAACAGGCTTGTCCTCTGGGGTGTAGACTGGAAGGCTCTTCTCCCATCCCTCTGGCAGCTTGCCGGTGAGACGACGCTTGAGGTCGGCAGCCTCGGCGCTGTACTCTGCGGAGTATTTCTCCAAGAGCTGGTTCCACTCTGCCTCGAGAGCTGCACCCTCGGAGCTCTTCTTGTGGTACAAATCGTACACAGCTTGTGGGACGGCGAAGGTCTCCTCTGGGTTGAAGCGGAACTTCTCCTTGACTTGGATGATATCATCCTTCTTGAGTGGTGAACCGTGAACACCACCGGTTCCCTCGAGCTTGGAGCCGAATCCAATGGTCGTGCGGAGCTTGATCATAGATGGCTTATCCTTGACAGATTGGCACTTCTTGATAGCCGCCTCGATCGACACCAAGTCGTGGTCTCCATCGCCAACGGTCTCAACGTGCCATCCATATGCCTCCATCCTCTTGTTGACATCCTCGGTGAATGCACAGTTGATGTTACCATCAATGGAAATATGGTTGTCGTCGTAAATGGCGATCAAGTTGCCCAATTGCAGATGACCGGCAAGGGAAGCAGCCTCGCTGGCAACACCCTCCATGTGGCATCCATCACCCATGACAACATACGTGTGGTTGTTGATCAGCTCAAATCCTGGTCTGTTGAACTCGGCAGATTCGTGGTGTTGAGCGATGGCCAGGCCAACTGAATTGGCGAAACCTTGGCCAAGAGGACCAGTGGTGACCTCGATACCTGGAGTGTCGTGGGATTCCGGGTGACCTGGGGTGATGCTGTCGATGTGTCTGAAGTTCTTGAGGTCATCGATCGTGAGAGCATAGCCGGCAAGATGTAGAGCGGCATATTGAAGCATGCATGCATGGCCGTTAGAAAGGACGAATCTATCGCGGTTGATCCATTTTGGGTTCTTTGGGTTGTAGTTCATGATCCTGTTGAAGAGGACGTGGGCCGCTGGGGCCAATCCCATGGGAGCGCCAGGATGGCCCGAGTTGGCGTGGAAGGTCGCATCGATCTGGAAAAATGCATCTCATCAGTACTCTGTTCTCTCCTCTGATTCTTGCCATCGGTCGTAGTTCTTGGGCATTTTGCGCTGGTGGTTGAGCTGTTGAGAGTTTCTGATGATGATGATGATGACGGCGGGGTATGTGCACAACGAGTAGTGGGGGAATTTTTGGGGGAGGGGGGGAGGGGAGTTGGAACTCACACTCAAGGTACGGATGGTGTTGATGGCCAGCCAGTCAACATCTGTGTAACCCATGATTGCGATTTTAAGAATTATGGTATTATGGAGAGGATTCTTCAGAGTTGGGGAGGAAGACGGAAGAAGCTGGTGATAACTGAAGAGAGATGGAGGACGGAGGACGGAGGAGGGAGGAAGTTTCAGGCTGAAATGTTGGTTGGGGTGGGGGGTGAACAGTGCTACAAAGTACTACCTAGATGAGTAAGGCACTCGTAAGGCACTCGTAAGGCACTCGTAAGACACTCACTCACTACTGACAGCCACAGATGGCAGCGTGGGGGAGACCGTGTGAAAGTAAATATATAATAACGGCCATCCGACGACCACGATGATGAGGTAATCTTCAATGGGAGAACGGCCGGACAAGTAAGAAGTGCCGGAATCTAAGCCATTAGCCTGTTTACTAACTTTTTCCTTTTTGGTGGGGTTGGGCCCTCCGATACGGCCATTCCGGAGCATTTACGGAGCATCTCCCACCATATACGCGCCATGCCATCCATGTACGAAGTATGTATATCTCTGTGAATACCATTAAGCGTAAGGCTATATAAAGTATAAAGTATGATTTGTGAAGCTCAAGTGCACAGTCAGCACCCTCTTAAGCCTTATTCATCCCTCTGATCTGATGAGCAATTGCTAAGCTGCCAAGCTTAAACAGCACTGATTATAAACAAATCACTCTGTTGGCATTCAGCCTGAATACATACCGAATACATACCAAACCGTTCTTCTAGACGTGTAGCTAACGAAAGAAGAAACTGACACGTCGAAATACAGCGAGCACCATTACTCCTCGGATCTGCCGCGGACAATACTTATTACGACACACCGATCACCCACGCTCGACTCAAGATACATACGTAGATACATACATACGTCGTACATATCTTGAGCCATAGCCGCCATTTCGCAAGCTCCCATACGCCATATGCCTCAACGCATTCCTGAGAGACCTACTCCGGGACTGCTGCGCCGACTAAGACAGAAAGAACCGGCCTTGCTCTCCGCGGCTGGGCCGACATAATCACATTCTGCTATCTGTCCTTGTGGAAGCTACGCTACTCAGCATGCGCCCTGTGTATCCCACATGATTGCAATTCGAAGAGTAAGATAAGACACCTTCAAACAGGCGTCCGCCACCTGTCGCATCAGCGCCTGCCTACCATCCTCATAACTCGATCCCATCATCCTCCGTAGTCCTCCACAGATAACCGCGATACTCTGACAAAGGTTCCAATGACGCCGTGACTCCTACAGCTTGCTGCTCCTCCTCCAGTGACCAACGCCAGAATGCAGACATATCGCCGCTCATTCTCATCTCTCCTCCCATCTTTTCCCCTGGGAACTTTCTGGCCGTGTCTCATCATCGTCACTCCCAACATTCGTATATCCTCCCCCACCTCCTCTCTTCCCCACACCATCCCCTACTCATCACCACCACCATCCTCCTCCAGCACACTCAGCAGCCCATCCAGCCGTTCATCCACCTCCCCCTCCCTAAGCCCTAGACACTTCGCGGTGAGTCTCCTATACACATCCGCCTTGTCCCCAACCCCTTTATCCGCCAAGGCACCCGCATACTCCTGCACCAGATCCTGCCTCTTCCTCTGCTCCTCCTGGAGCGCCTGCAGGAGCGCCGCCAAACTCTCCATGCTCTCCTCCTGCACGCCATTTCCATTCACAGATCCACTCCCCATCCCCTCCTGCTGCATCGTCGCCTCCGCAAGCAGCACCGCCTGCTGCTGCTCCAGCAGGCTCAGGACCCTCTGCTGCGCATGCGCCAGCTGGTTCGCCTCGTTCTGCTTCCCCGCATCGTCCTCCTCCACCGCCCCCAGCTCGCGGATCTGCTGCTGCACCGCGCCCAGCTCAACCTGCGTCGTCTGCAGGATCCTGCGCGCCTCCCGCTCGCTGCCCTCCCTCTCCTTCAGCTCCTCGTCGAAGCTGCGCGCCAGATCCGCGAACTTGCCCAGCACCAGCGGCGTCACCTTGCAGCTGACGCTCTGCGCCGCCTCGCTGTGGTGCGCCTCCTTCCGCGCGCCCGCCGCCGCTAATGCACTCCCGAAGTTCAGGCTGGGGTTCGGTGTTGAGCTGGCGGCGTTGAGGTCATGGAAGGAGCTGGCTCGTCGGTGGCTGTCTGGTGCAAAGGGGGACGAGGAGGCGGCGAGGTTGCGGTCGCGACGCGTCGAGTTGAGCTCTTGGATGAGTTCGTCAGCACGCACGCCGGCGGCGTTGGGGATGTCTGTGGAGGCGCCGCGACCGATGAGTGCACGGACACATTTGCGAGCTTTGTTCTTGGCTGCGATGTGGCACGCCGTGTCGCCATTGGAGTCCTGAATATCAAGCAAGCGTCTCAATTCATCCTGCTCGGTCGTTTCGGAGAGCTTGTTGAGGATGACATCGAGATAGTATCTTGCGCAATGGTGCTTTGTGCGTGATTGCGTCAAAGCTGCTGCGTGGTGGATAGCCGTTGCTCCATGTGCGTCTACACACTCGATCGTGCTGATCAGCTCCTGAGCGACGCGCGGCATGGATTGCTTGTCGAGGCAGTTCGTGAATAGCACCGCGCGCATAAGGGGAGTTTCGCCGCGGATATTCCTGCAGCTCAGGTTCGCGCCGAAGCGCTTGAGCTGCTTCATTACGTCCAGATCACCCATGGCCGACGCCCAGTGCAAGGCTGTGTGTCCATCGCTGTCAATGATCCAGTCCGGCTGAAAGTTCGTGGGTGGCTCAGGACGGGTAGCGGGCTCGGAAGCTTGTGCGAGCATGAAGTAGTCGAGGAGTTCGTCGGAGTAGAGAATGTGTTCTTGCTCAGAGGTGGTGAGGGCTGGGGCTGGGGAACGCTTCCGCTTGCGGTGGGAGGTGGGAGGTGCTGAAAGATCATAGCGATCATCTTCGCCCATAAAAGAGGCTGATGCTACCGTCGTATCATCTGGTGTCTCATCGTCATTGAAGGCGGAGATGTTGTCGTAGACATCCTCTTCGATGCGTGCGGGCACGGGCGCAGGTGCTGGTTCTTGATTGTTAGATTGAGACTGAACTGCTGTAGGATTGGGAAGAGGGAACTTACTGCTGTGGAACTTTGGAACAGCAGGCTTCTTTGGGGCCTTCGGCTTGTTGGTCGTGTGCTTTGGTGCCGGAGGCGGACTATCATTTCCAGGCACGAATTCGAAGATCATGCGCAGCTTGTCATAGATGCCATTGCGGTGTGCCAGCTCTTCGCCTTTCTCTAGTGGTACCCATGTTCCTACTCATATATCAGCATTGTCCACATAGATCATAGATTGGTCCCGCCAAGTGTCTTTGAAAGGTCTGGCAAAGCTCCACAATAGTTCCATCAAAGAATATTCCCATACCTTGATATTTCCCATACCCTCCCTGGATCTTCTCATGCTTCTCCTTCTGCACCTCTCTCTCTAGAATCCTCGTCCGAGCTGGCTTATCGAATCCGGCCGCCTTGAGAATGTGCGTCGCATTGATCCAGCTGTCGTGGCGGCGGCGCATAACATGTTCTTTGAGATCGGTACCGAATTGGAATTCATAAACCGGGATCTGGATCGGTCAGCAGCTGCCTCAGAGGAAAGTCCCAATCCGTGAATGGAAGCTCATAGATGGAAGACAAGACATAGACTCGGAATTACATTGCTGTAAGTGGCACTGTAAATGCCTGGCCCAGCTGCGCCTTTCACCATCTTGACTAATGCTGGTGTCGAGGAGCGCGTGAGCGCCGGAGGGTAATAAGGTTGAGATTGGTGATGGATGGATGGTGGTCGATGATGTCTATAAAGTATCCGTATTCTTTGAATGAATCATGTATTGTAAAGTAACATTAATCTGTAAAGTACTGTGAAGAATGCTGTGAATCCTACTGTTCAACGAACAGCCCTTTGCGCCTCAACCGTCGTCAGTTTGTCGCGAAGGAGGGATAGCAAACCCGGACGCGACAACGCGACGCTGGGCGCGTTAAGTGCCAAATATACGCTAGGCCACAAGCGCGCTAGTGTGGCCTAGCGTGGATTTTGGAAACAACCTCGATTGAAGGGATGGGTGACGATAGGCTTGATAACCCCGCGAAACAGCTATATACCCATCGATAAAAGACGTCTGAAGGGTCAATTGGAAAAGATGACGGTCGCTGAAACTGTTAAGGCCGCGGTTGGATTGGGGGATGCGCATGCGGCGCCTGCGGCACCTGCTCGTACGTTGTTCCTGCTTTGAAGGCCGCTCGGATGGGATGGAATAGGATGGGATGGGAGCTTCTGGGAGCTACGGAGATTGGGCAATGGATGAAAGGGAAAAGATTGCTAATGAGTTGGAATGTAGGTGCGACGAGAGAGCAGATGTCTGAGGCTCGCCTGCCGCTCGCATACAGAGACTCCTGCGCCAACCTCTTGATCCCGCTGAACCGCTGCCGCTACGAGGAATACTACTTGCCATGGAAGTGCGAGGTATGTTGGCACAAGTTCAGAGCATGGCCCTTTCCAGGACTCGCGTGTGATATGGAATATTGAGATGGGCAGCGTGAACAGGGAGTGGATGCTGACGCGCGCTTGCAGACAGAGAGACACAGCTACGAGAAGTGCCAGTACGAGGAGTTCAAGAAGCGTGTTGCGAAGATGGACGAGCTGCGGGAAGCTAGAGATGGGGCCAGGAGCAACTAGACGAAGTTGGATTAGAAAGGGGCAGCTGTATGTACATATGTGAGGAATGGGAGCAATATTGACACGAGATGCCATGGCCGAGGAGCAAGTGGCAGGATGTTCAACTTGTGAGTTGTGAGGGACCTCTTGAAGGTAATGAGAGGGCAATGCCGAAAATCCTAGAGGTTGCCAAGGTAAACTGGCTATTGCATGAGGGCACGGTCGGCAGTTGGTTGTCCAAGCCGTGAGCTGTAAGACACCTGCCGTTCCCTTTAGAGAGGCCCTTCTGCAATGGCCGAAGCATTACAGCATGCATCATTTGGCATCGGACACCGAAAACCATTCCAGCTGTTCGACTCTCTGTATCGTCCAGGCAAGGCTGGGATTAATCTTTCGATGCCCGGCAAGTGTCTGGTGAACGAATTAAAAGGTTGCAGCCGTGGCTTATGGACATCCAGAAGGTATACTCTGAAGCACATTCCTTTCTTTCCTATTGGTACAAGCTATCTGTAGGATCTGAATTCTTTTCGCAAAAAGCCAAAGCTTTTTTTTTGTTCCCTCCATTTGTTCATAGCTTCATTAACAGTCCCACTGTCAAAATCTTCATGTCCTATTGTCCTTTGCCGTTCCAAATCAACACCATTTCCATTAATCCTCCAAATCAAACGTCGTCCGCTCAAGCAATCACATTCTGTCTCAATGGGCTCGGCTTCACCTCCTTCTCGTCGTTCTTCGCCTCCTCGCTACCCGCCGAATACCCATCGGCCATCGCCATCTCCGGACTGATATACCTGGTATCCGCACCCGTCGCATTAGTCAGTCCGTTGGCCTTCTTCCCCCCCTCCATCAACGGCCAACCCAGAGATTCCTCAGCCGTAGCCTGCGCGCTCAACTCCCCCACACTCGGTCTCGAATTCAACCCCATCAGCGGCGTGGTCGAGAAACTGCTGCCTCCCAGGATCGGGCTAATGAACGCATCGGTATCAAACGTCGCATCCGTCATTGCAGGGCTGACACCGTTCATATCCACCGCCTTCTGGTTCTCCAAAACGTTGGCCTGGAAGGGCACAGACCTAATCGATTGCTTGGACTGCGAGTTCGACATGCCTTCTGGATTTGGCGAGGCTTCTTGCTTGGATGCTGGCGAGTAGGCTTGATACGTCATCGGGGCACCCTCTGGGTTCCAGCGCGCGCTCGGCTTGCCCTCGCCGTTCGGGTTCTCTGGGGGAGTCCACCAATCCGCACGAGTGTTGCTACCGGCAGTGCTTTCCTTTTTGGGGCTTTTCTCAGATGTCGGGGCGGATACAGGCGCAGACTCCAATTCATGAACCTCCTGCATCGCTCTTGCGTCCCTGGCTTCCGCCAATTTTGCCCGTTTATGCGCGGCGATCGGTGACAGATAATCATTTGGATCGTTGGCGTAGGTGGTCTGTACGAAGCCCGGGGATCCAGGATCGGTATACGACGGCTCGGGGGTCTGTGGCGCGCCGGGGATTGGACTTGGTGGGACGGCAGGCATGCGCGAGGTCTCCGGTTTGTCGTCGTTGGTGGCACCGCCGGTAGGTGTTTTGGTATAGGGATTGTGGGAAGCGCGTCTCTTGCGCCAGAAGAAGAAGAATATGAAGGCGATGGTGCAGATGGCGAAGACAGTAGAGACGATTATGGCTGCCAGGACATTGGGTGAGATACCGCCAGAGCCGGGACTGGCAGTGGCAATGGAGGTAGAGGTCGAACTGCTATGGTCGGAGACAAAGGTTGGTTCAGTGGGGGTGGCTGAGGTGGAGATCGGCATGATGTAGCCCGTGTCGGTTTCAATGGGGATGAGGTTTGAGGTGTCGGTCCTGCTGGACGGTGGTTCTGCCATAGACCCAATTGTGATGACGTTTTGGTAGGCGGACGTAGCTAGCAACTCTTGTTCATTGCAGTACATGACGTATTGTTGCTCTACGATATTGACGATGGTAGCGCACTTTGGCTTGGCTGGTTCTGTGCTGTAGTTTTGTTAGACATTGTCTCTGTTTGCAAGCATAAAGCAGAGGAAATAACCAAGAATTCAGAGTCGATCGAAACGTAGACGACTCGTGCATATGATATTGCTGCAGGGAAGAGATGTAACTTACCAGAGAATGCAGCCTCCAGTATCTTGATCACATCTCTGCGAGACTCCAGAAGTATATGGGATGCATGTAGTGCGTGCAGCACAAGAGCTTCTGTGATGAAGTTAGAAGAGGGCAATGCCAACAGGCACGGTTCGATGCATACACAGAACAGCATCCAATATATCCATCACGGGCAGAATAACAAGTTCCAGCTGGCTTTGGACAGAAGACTATGAGAGGTCAGCTAATGTTGGTCTCCAATAACTGCCACTGTGAGCTTACAGATGTTTCGACCATCACAGTTGTATGGGTCATCCGTCGTAATAGATGCAAGATCAGAAGCCCTTGGCAACAATACCGCAGGAGTCGTAGTAACACTCCCATTCACCCATGAAAACATCGACAACAATGCCAAAAGACATTTGTAGAGACAGTCTGGTGCCATGTCTCAGTTCATTTGCGGGCTGTATTTGGTTGTGTTGTTGTTGACAAAAGGTCTCGGCAGAGGTCGAGAGTTCGCGGTTGAGGTGATGGGAGCGAGAAGGTGAATATCAAGCAAGCGCGCAACTCCCACTACCATCCCAATTTTGGGCCGTGATATCGTCAGAACAATGGCCCAAACATCGAGCCAGGACAATTGTAACGGCTTAATTAACAATTTAAATGCAGAAGAGGAAGTGGAATATTTATTTACGCTGGGTTTCTTGACAACGGCTGTATGAGACAAACTCATGCAGCGAGCCGCAAGGACCGTTAGATGACATATATTGTACTGCAAACCCGCCCGCCACTATCTGTACTTTGCGATTATTTTATTAGACTGTTTTTAAGATGCTCAATACGTTCAACATCTTTTCCTAGGAACATTGACAAGTTTCGGTTCCTGATGTATTGTTCAATAGTACTTTATGGGTTTGTTTGGCACATTAATTCCGTATTTCGCAGATCGTGAGAATGCCACATCCAAATAAAAATAACACAGGACAAGGATTATATTTACCTGGGATTGGTTATGACAATTAGATAAGATGGACGTTCAAGATGCTGATGTGATGGGCCATAACTAACCTGTTAAATATGCATAATGCCTTGAGAACAATATCAGATGCAAGAAGACACGCAATAGCATTTGATTCTCACAGCTTAAAGGGAAAAACACAAGGCTCCAGACAGAATGGACTAGACCTACTAGCCCATTTTCAAGTCAGATATATCGACCGCGAAGCAGCTCCAACTATGGATACATAATTTCCGGCAAATATTTACATTTCCAAAACACTTTCTACAGATAACGCAACTCACTCGAGATCGACGTATAATAAAACACGCCAAAGAGAAATAACAGTACTGATACTATTCGAGAACAAAAACTTGTCCTGTATCTGGTGAACGGCTGTCCCGTGCTTCCTCGATATCGATGCCATGAAGGTACGAGGACCCGACAAACGTCATCATATGCTCTGCAGTGCTCGACTGCGTTTGACGAAGAAGGCGTTCGGTAGGGAACTAATACATACCTCCCGGATTTGGTCATGCAAAAGTCATGTTATAGTCCCGGCTTGCGAAGGCATTCTTCAAAGTATTTTCGTGGCCGAGTCCCAAATAGCCTAGGCATTGAAACCCGAACAGACCCAACAGAAGACTGGAAGTTGGCTCTGTGAGAAAAAAATAGTTGCTCCCGTGCATTAAGCCACTACCCAAGCCATCTATTCTGTGTAGACGAGCGCACAATAGGAGCTTCTGCACGGTGTATTGGCAGAAATCCACGAAGGCCCTTCTTCCAATGATATTGGCGTTCCTGGAGATGAAAGTCCATGATGTTCCCGGTTGTCGATCCCCGCATTCCATTGAGGAACTCATCGGGAGATGCTGCTCTCCAAAACTGCTCTTCTTCTCCAGAAATCTCCACATTTGAAAGCTTGGTGAGCTTAAAATGATGAGGAAATCTGTGCTCTAAGAACTCCTTTAGGCATAGTAATGCCTCATAAGCGCAGAGATGTCTTGTGTCCAGAACAGAGTGAACTGTATCGAGAGATATTCCTACACGCGAAATATGTCCACTGTTGCACGCTGTACTAGTAGAGAGGAGTTCTGCTGACCTGCTAGACCTTGGAATATCAAGCATGTCTTCGTCTTCGCGATAAGTTTCCTCTCCTTCAAAGCCACCATGGTCTCCAACAACCGCAAAATTTAGTGCCCAGGACGGAAGTATATCTGCGAGATCCCGCTTGCCGTCAAATTGTCCGACGCGCAAACAGCCATATGAGCACGCCGACGGATTCGTCTCAGCCAGGATACCTTTGTTTGCTCCTTTTACGTTCCATACTGCCAAACTATGACTTTTCAGCATACAAGCTTTGTCAATTCGAAGAAACCGACTTGTCGTCGACTGTTGATAATTATTGTTGAACTGAGCGGGTAGCGTTCGTAGAATAGTAAATGATAATTCCGGTTGTATCACCAGTAGGGCCAATTGATCAGAAGTGAATGCATGCTGTATTGATCTAGCTACTACGGCTACTCTATATACTGTAGGCCCCAGTTCCTGAGCCTGTCTCTTGCTGGGAGCTTGGTCTGACCGGAAGCTTCGCTTCCCGGTCTGATCGTCAGTCTGACACAAGTCTGATACCAGCACTGCCCCCATCATCGGGTCCTGGAGTTAAAACTCCACACGCCCCCTCACTCCTGGACCCGTGAGTGGGTGTTCCAGTCTTCGAGTCCGAGCTGCTGGATGAACTCGGCATGCTTTGCTCCATTGAGCGGTTTGGTCAGGCCGTCGGCGGCTAGTTTCGTCGTCTCAATATATGAGAAGGCGACCCGCCTTTCGTCCACTTCCTAACGGAGGAAGTGGTGTTTGATGTCGATGTGCTTAGTGCGCTGGTGGAACTCTAGGTTCTCAGTCAGCGCTAAGCTGCCTTGATTATCGCCCTCAATCACTACTGGATCGAGGCCTTCGTCGTAACCAAGGCTCTTGAGTAGGCTTCGAAGCCAAAGAGCTTCTCTCGTGGCGTTAGATAGTCCATAATACTCTGCTTCAGTGCTTGACAGTGCCACTGTCTTCTGTCTTCCGGATTTCCAAGTGATAACTCCCCCGTAGAGGAAGAACAGATATCCAGAAGTTGATGATCTAGTATCCATATCCGCGCCCCAATCGGAATCTGAGACTCCTTTGAAGCCTTTCTTTCGTCCATTATAGGTGATGCCTAGAGTCTTCGTGTGCGCTAGGTATCGTAATGCTCGGTGAGCAGCTTGTAGATGTGCCGCTGTTGGATTTGCCAAAAAGCGGCTTAAGAAGCATATCGTGAAGGCGATGTCCGGCCGGGTTTGGATCATCGTATACATGAGCGATCCAATAATCGACTGGAACAGCTTAGTATTTTCCTCCGAAGCCTGTTCCGTATTTGCCTTCAGCATTCTAATGCTGTTGACCTCCATCGGTGTCAGTTTTCCCACGGCTGACTCCATGCCAAAGACTCGGAGCACCTTTTCAATATAGCTCTTCTAGCTAAGATGGATCTTCCGGTTCGGTCTGTCTCTTAATATCTCGATGCCGAGGAAGGTGTGGCATTGGCCAAGGTCCTTCATAGTGAAGCGGTTTGAGAGTTGATTCTTCAGCTCTTGAATCGCATTGCCATTAGCTCCTAATATTAGGAAGTCATCGACGTGGGTGGCCACGTAGACTCCCTTTTGCGGATGCCAGTACAAGCATTCGTCAGCTGGTATCATCTGATATCCAAGCTCTCTAAGGAGCTTTCTCACTTCAAGAGCCTAGAGTCTTGCTGCCTGTTTGAGGCCGTATATGCCTTTCTTTAAGCGGCAGGCTCTCGATCCATTTTCGTATCCAGTTGGCAGCTAGACCCAGACGTTCTCGTTAAGGCGGCTGTTCAGGAATGCAGTAACAGCATCCATCTGCTCAATTTCCCAGTCGTGGTGAGCAGCGAGTGCCATTAGGATTCGGATGGCTACGCTCTTCGCGACTGCGGCAAAAGTTTGTTCGTAGTCAACTCCGTATAGCTGCTCAAACTCTTTTGCAACCCACCGAGCTTTGAATCGCTTAATGCGGCCATCTGCCCATTTAAGGGCATATACCCATCGCCCCCGAAGCACATGAGTGCCTTCTAGGGGCTCTAGTTCCTCCTAAGTTTCATTCTTGAGGAGGGAATCGTATTCAGCCGCCATGGCGGCTTGCCATTTATCACTTTCTGGGAAGGATAAAGCTTGCTTGTAAGTAGTCGGTTCTCTTACTATAGTTGGTGATATATGCACCGCATAAGCTGTGATGTGAGCAGAGAGGAATGCCCAATGCCTTTGGTCGAGCGCCCAGTAATTGGCTTCAAGACTTCCTTTGCCTTAGAGTCGTGGCTGGCGATCCTTTTCTGACTGGAGGAGTCGCGCTAAGCGGCGAGTTGCCACATCCGCCCCTCGTTGGGTATTGCTGTCTGGTTGCTCTTGTAGTAGCAGCTGGTGATCGATGGCTTTCTAGTCATCACTCTCTTGTTAAGCGATGCTTCTAGGCCGCATGGTATGTGGCCGTCTGTCTACAACGATGGTTCCTCCTTCAAGTGGCTCTAACTCAGTGTCTTGTATAATAGGAGTGACTGTTTTAGAGGCTTGCAAATCACTTTCTTCTCGTTTTGGCATTTCAAACGCTTCCAAGCGATCCGTTTCGCTGTCTGGATCATTGATCTCAATGATGGCTGCTTCTGTGAGTGTAGTGTCCTCCTCAAACACTACTGCTGATGATCGGATGACCCCCTTTTTTGGGTCATATATCCGGTATATGGAATTTCCCTCATATCCGATGAGGATTCCAGCTTGGGCTCTAATGCCAAACTTAGCACTCCGAGCCCGTTTCTCTTGATGAATGTGATAATAGGCCTAGCAGCCTATTATTCTCATATGGGAGAGGTCAGGTTTCAGTGCCTGCCCCTAATCTGCGCTCAGGAGTTCAATTGGGGTGACTCCTAAACTAAGAGTCGTTGTACGGTTTGTGATATACACGGCCGTTTTGATAATTTCTGGCCATAAGGCCTTAAGCTGTTCATCGCTCAGCTTAGCTACTGCAAGCTGGGCTTTCCGTTCAATGATCTCGATGATCATCGTTCTAGTTTTCTCAATGATGGTCCTATTTGACCGTTCTGAGACTCCGTCCTGTTCTAGAGTGTATGGCACTGTAAATTCGATCAGTATACCCCTTCCTAAGCAGTAGGCCTTTAAGGCACTACCCCCATATTCAGTTCCATTGTTGATTCGTATGATCTTTGGGTAACTGCCATATTGGGTCTTAATCAGCTCACAGAAGTTGACAATGGCTCGGTGAGCGTCTCCCTTTCTGTGTAAAGGATAGACCCATCGGGCCCGGGTTTTATCATCAGTCATCATAATGGCCCACTCAGAGCCATCAATGCCCTTTGGTTTAATTGGTCCTATCATGTCGATATGGATCCGGTCAAAAGCGCGAAGAGCCCTTGCTTAAGGCTTCTTCGACTGCGTCCGTAGCGACTTTGCTGTGGTGCATGGCTTGCATTGTATTGTGCTCGGCGGCTTGAACTAGAAGCCTCCTTCTAAAATTAAGGGCTTCTTCTTCTTCGAGCTGGCTGGTATAGCAACGCCAGTCGTAGTTGCTGCTGTCCGAAGGACGTTCTTAGGTCCAAGATGACCGAGTCTTCTGTGCCACAGCTCAATTGGCTGCAGCTCCTGTTGTCTAGTGCTGGCGGCGAAGGCTTAGACTGGCACTTCAGCCGTCAGGATTCTCATGTGGGAACTAGTTTCCACGAAGGCACCCAGTTCTTCGCCGTTTAGTCTGTTCCGGAGGGTATGGGTTAATCCATCAATATAGAACCCCTTTTGTCCAATCCTGTTTGCGGAAAGCAAGTTGACTGACAGCTCTGGCAGGTGATAAACCTTTTCTAGTCGCACTTCCCTTTCCATGCCAGTAGACATGATAAAAGTGAGGCGGACTACGCCCACCCCTTCTGCCCGAGTCATTCCTCCAGCAGTCTCAATTAGCCGTTCAGAACTCTCATTTGGAATGTAGTTCTCAAACAGCTTCCGGTCGTGGCACATATGGTGGCTCGCCCCTAAGTCTAGGATCCATTCCTAACGTTTGGATGGACCATTTGTGATGAAAGCCGCTATAAGAGCGATCGCTTCCTGTTTCTTAGTAGTATCGTTAATCCTTAAATGAGAGGGTCGCTGCTCAGGGTGCTTCTTCCAGCACTTAGCTTCTGAATGCTAGTCCCGACCACAGTGGTTGCAGGACTCCTTAGGTCTTGAGGTAGAGGCTTGTCGGTCCCCTCCACTGCCGCTGCCGCCTCCTCTGCCACCGCCCCCTCTCCTAGTATAGCCGCTTCTTTTTAGTGGCTGGTTTCCATATAGGGCAATGGATCTATTGTTGGCGACAGTTTGGGCACGGCTTTCCTCAAGCAGCCTGTCCATCAGGTCATTGAGGTTTGCAATCGTGGGCATGCTTCCCACCTAGTATTTCCTCATTTTGCCCCGGTATTTGTCTGCCCAGTTTGGGAACGTAGCTTGTACTGCGTTCAAGTAATGCAGCATTGACATTACTGGAGGGACATTAAGTCCAGCCCCTAATAGCTTCGAGTTGATGTTCTTAAAGCGTATATTGAAGGCTGCGATGTCTTCTGGGTCAAGTGATAATGCGTGCCAATCGTCAAAGCTCTTTGTCAGTACGAAGTTCCCTTTTCCTTCGTATCGGTTCTGAAGCAGCTGCCAAGCTTCACTAGCATCAACGGTTAGTCGAATCGTTTCGACTGTTTCCAATCCGCATGTTGCTTCAATGATCGAGTAGGCTTGGGCGTTACCAGTGAACCAGATGATATAGGGGGAGTCCTTGCTGCCAATACCGAGTTTCTCATATTCGATGAACGTCACTGGCTGCACTCCCTTTCCAACACCGAGAGCGTATTCCAGCACGCCCGCCTGGGCCAGTGTCTGTTCAATTCGTCTCTTCCAAGAGAGGTAATTGGCACTGCCCTTCAGCTTTTCCTGGCTCTTTAAATTAGCTAGGAATCTTTCCGACGCCATGATGGCCAGTGATGCTGCTGGCGACGACGGGATCGGTCAGGGTTTCTGGGGCCTGGCCGTGAAGGATCAATTGGCTTTCTATTCTTGGTTATAGAACGCTTTGCGTTCCGGGCTCATAACCTGTTGAACTGAGCGGGTAGCGTTCGTAGAATAGTAAATGATAATTCCGGTTGTATCACCAGTAGGGCCAATTGATCAGAAGTGAATGCATGCTGTATTGATCTAGCTACTACGAGCCTGTCTCTTGCTGGGAGCTTGGTCTGACCGGAAGCTTCGCTTCCCGGTCTGATCGTCAGTCTGACACAAGTCTGATACCAGCACTGCCCCCATCATCGGGTCCTGGAGTTAAAACTCCACAATTATGGACAATATCCATTGTCTCATTGTCTATGGTGCAGGGTTCAAACCCCCATAAATATTATCTTTAGAATTTGAACAATGACAGCACTTGAATTTATACCAGATGAACAAGAAGTCCATGGGATCAATCTCAGACTCCAATTCTTCTATTGATTCTGCTCCAGAAGTGTCCCTGTCTGACCTGAATAAATCATGCAAAGCAGAGATATGTATATGTCGGCGACTTCCAGTTCCACTTGTCCCAGATACAGATAGGTAACATCTTCCACTAAGTTTCTAGAAAAATACCTATTTGCATACGCAGTGGTAATGACTATGTGAAACGAGTCCCAGAGAGATTTCTTTATTGCGGTGAACTCACCAGCGGGGAGAATCTTCACCCAACTCCAAAATAAGTTTGCAGTCATACACAAGAATTTGGCTAATCCGAGCTCCTGCACAATCCATGTTTGATGCCATACAGGTGCTTCCAAAACATGAGATAGGCCGTGCAATTTGAGGCAATGGGAGCCTTTCACTTGGGAGGCTTCACGCCTTCAAATGTCAAGGCTGGAAGGCGAAACAGTTTTAAATACCGGCAGAACCTCCCGCAAGTTTTTCTTTTGGAGCCCTGACCAAAGGAGTACGACGGTTGCCGACGAAGAAAACCTTGCCGATGAGAGCAACTTGGTATCCATGCTCTGAGTCATCGAGTTGATTGATGCAGACTGCATCGACCTACATCACTACTGGGACGTCCTGGCAGCGGATATGCCATACGCCAGGCGCCAAATTTGTCGACAGTTGGAACCATTCTCTATCCAAAAATACTTGAGCAGTGACCTGCGGATCTCCCCAAGCATATGGCAGGGCGGAGAATGCTAGATTTTCGTCAAACTCATGCTTCAAGATGCAATGAATGCCCGAGTCAGAGTCCAAGCTGAGCTCGAGGATGAACGTGAGGATTTCGCGTCCAGGACCATCGAGAGGTCTGCAGACGAACTGGCGGTTCTTGCTCTGTTCCATTCAGTTGCAGATTCCGATAGTGCGGTGCGTCGAGATGAGTCGTCACAATCTCATAGAAATTGTAAAGGAGTTGAGTGAAGCTTCAGAGGGGTCTTGATGATGGCAGATTTTGGTAGCGCGATGTTTGGAGATGAGTGTCAAGGTCGGATAGGGCTTATCAAAGAATCGATGGAGCTTCTGAGGAGTCGGTGAAGGGAAATGTTGGTTCGCCCTGTGGAAGTGAGGCTGAGCATCGTGGCGAGGCATCCATTGAGTTGTTCAACATCAAATTTCATGGAAATGCTAGACGAGTCCAGTCAGTTTCGGATTGCGTTTCTCTTGCAGTAAAAAGAACACCGACATCATTGATTGATCTGCGTAGCACAAGTAAAAAGATATCATTGATTGAGGTGAGCACCAATAGGTAGAAAATACGCAATTGATCGATGGTTCTAGAACGAATCTGAAAAACGTGAGACATCAGGGCATACTCTATCAAAGAACCGCAGTCGATCTCCGCTATGCTCCTGCTGCGTCCTTTGATGGAAAAGAAACATGAGGTTTGGCGAATGAAGCTGGTACATATATCTCGGAATGCCAAGACTAGGTCTTAGTAACCTCTCATGTGGAAGGCACAACATATAAATAACCTGGCAGGAGCAACGAGCACAACATGGGACTTCGCAAGGCATCACGCACACACACAAATGTCTGAGGAGAAATACGCTTCATTGACAACTCTTCAGTTATCACCAGCTATATATCTGTACATGTACGCAGAAAACCAAAACTATCCAAAAAAAATATCCAAAAAATCCCACGAGACGATGGCAAGCGATAGCGCGAAACATTGTCGCCGCACAGCGTCTCTATTCCCATACGCCGTCCCAGCGATGGCGTAGAAGCACTGTCGCTGCCGAGGAGCTCCGTTCCCAGGGGTATCTGTCAAAGACGAAACAATTGGAGGCTCGGATGAAGTAACGCATGAATGAATAATGCATGGGTATCTTTCGCTAAAAATGCTGCAGGTAATAATCACAATGACGGAATCCAAGGAGGATGTGAAAGAATGGAAAAGCCAAAGTGGACCAGGAGATCAGCGATCTGATGGTGGAAGGAAGTAGATGTTGGTGGGCAGGTTGAACTGTGGTCGGCTCGGTGGGCACCGGCGTGATGGCGCAGGGAGTGAATGAGTCGTTGAAAGGTCCTGATCGTAGATCCAGCTGTTGAAGATCGCCAGCCCGCTGTCAGCAGCCATCGTCGCATTAACCAGGGGGTCTAGTTGACGCGGGATGCTGCCCTCGTCTTGCGCTTGCTCCACCACATGCGGCCAAAGCCGCGCTGCTGGGCCTCGCGTCTCGCAGCTCCATCCTGGAACCTATCCGGCTCCGTAGCGGAGCTACCGCTGCTGAGCACTTTCGCGCTCGGCGGGTTGCCCACGAACTTGAGAAGCAGCGTCATGACTCCAGAAGAGAGAATACTCATACAGAGGATCCCAATCATTGTCAGACTGCTCTTACGGTACTGCAGCGGACCCCTGACAGCATCTTCAGGCCATCCTGAATACAACGCGTAGGTAGCAGTCACGGATCCGAGGTTGCCGAGACCGGATACGAGAGCTGAGGCGGCAGCAACGCCAACTTCGCCATGACGGTGCTGAAAGATCTCGTTCGTCCACGTCATGGTGATGGGTACAGTTGGACCAAGTCCGAAACCGACCAGGAGGAGGCCACCGTATCGAGTCCATGGCTGGTTGGTAGGTGCAAGAGTAGTGACGAGGATGCCAGTAATCTGGATCAAGACTGCGAGAGAGAAGAATAGGGCACGATTGCGATGAAAACGGTCAGATATCGGAGTGACGATGAGGATGGCGATAAGATCCATCTATAGAAAAGTTAATTTGAGAGGGGCAAGAAAGATATTAAAGAGACGTACAATCCAGATAGGAGCAACGAGCAAGCTGAGGGTCACGCCAGAGAAGCTCGAATCTATGCCGGAAATGATGACGGTTGCGTAGAGTTGTGTTCCGTTTCCGACACCGACAACTCCAAAGTACATCAACACGAGCGGCCACAGCCGCCAATCGATGAGAACTAGCAGGAGATCTTTGACCGTCCAAGGACGAACATGATAAACTCTCGACAAATCTTCATAATGGATCTGAGCATCTTCACCTGACAAGACTGGTTTTGGTCGAGGGAAAAACTTTAGGAGTCCTGTTTTAGGGCTCTCTTGTCCCGGGATGGTGGGTCTCTCGGGAAGCCACCAAAGGAGCGAAATGCCGAGCGCAGTACCACAGATACCCCAGATGAGGAACATCCACTGGAAGCCAACAAGACCTTGAAGCCCATCCATCTTCTGGAACCCAGCAGATACGAGACCGACAACAGCCGCAGACAATTGAGCAGCTGTGTAATACATGCCGATGCGTTTTCCGGTGCGAGAAGGAGGGTAAAAGAGAGTCAAGTAGTATGACATTCCTGGCCACATACCAGCTATCACGATACCGAGGAGGAAACGAAGAAGACTTTGATGAGTATTATTAGCCAGTCACTGATGCGTGATTCTCGCATTCGACTTACTATAGACTCCAAGCAGCCTTTATCGCAGCAAAACAAGCACCAATGATACCAACGGCAATCACAATCCTAGCCATCCAAACTCTCGGGCTCAATCGTGACATGACCAGATTTGATGGGAAGTCAAAAACGACATAGGCAACATAGAAGAGAGCCAGGCCTAGAGAGACCTGCTTAGGAGTCAAGTGGAGAACAGAACCAAGATCATGCTTGACGTCCGTATTCATGGTCTGCGCGAGGCCGACATTGGAGCGAATAGCTGAACAGATGAAGTAAAGGAGCCAGAATGCTGTGAGATGATCAGTTCGTGATACTCTATCGCGACCGCACAGGAAGACTTACGCGGTATAATCCTTCGATCGATTTTCCTGTTCCATTATGAGCTTCTCGTCTCCCATCCATCGGCCCAGACTCCAGACCCGACTCCAGAATTCGCAGACGACATTTCGTAACTGTGAGAGTACATACCTGTATACTCGCTCGACCTTCTCAATGTCGCCATCATCGGGAATTCCCAGTTCCGGCTCCTTGAGCGACTCTGGACCATCGAGTCCAGAAGACGCAAGGCCGCTCTTGGCATCTCGGAAGTCGGACGCAGCAGCAGCAGCACCAGCACCAACACCTGAAATCTTGTCTTCCACCATCTCAACTGAGTAGCAATGGAAGCGCGTGCTAGCAGTTTCGAGGCCTATGACAGTGATGGTTCGTCGAGCACGATGTTCTGTTCTCCCTTCCCAAATGATAATAAATCTGGGACCTTGGGGCGAAGAGAGATGGGAAATGCTGGGGAAAGAGTGAGAGAAGGAGCGGAAGCCCACATCTTTAAGAACGGCGTATCTGTCGTGCAATACAGGTACCTACCTACCGAGCTATGTGTGTACTCCACAGATGACTCCCCGTGAAGACTACCTACTGGGGCCGCTGGGCAGCTCGGCAAATTTTTGTTGAACGATTCCGATGGTCGGGATGGAGACCCATTATTGCATAATGACAACCTCCACGCTCCACGGCTTGGAGGGGCCCAGATCTGCATATGTACAATCTTTCCTCTTTTTCTTCTGTGTATGTCGCAGGTGTATGTACATACATATGTATGTGTACTCTGTAATAATCATAGTAGAATGACTTTTGCGTCTCTACAGGGACGAGGCAGTCGATGCTGCAGTACCATGTACCTATGCTTCAGAGAGCCAGGAGAGTTGGTGCAAGCACGTGACCTATGGTACTTTTCGTCAGGAGAGGGGGAGAGGGGGAGAGGGCGATTGGGGACAAAGACCGAGGAGGAAATTGGTGCGATAGCACAATCTAACATGATCTAACATGATCTAACATGATCTAACATGATCTAACACTATGTATGTACTCCGTATGTACTCCGTATGTACATCTGCTGTGACAGACCACAGTGGGGATACCCTGTCTTCTGAATAGATATGTACCTACAGTATCCTACAGTACCTAGGTATCGTGGGCATAGTGGGCATCGTGGGCATCATGGGCACGACATCGTGGGGAGAAAGCGGAGACTGTAATCCCCCACATGTCGATCAGTCCATCTCGGCTTGGACCCAGGAGGCAATAGTCCCCTCCCTAGGTACTTCGTAGGTATTCAACATGCAGAGCACAGGTATGTACAGTAGTAACTGGCCTGTATCAACAGCTAGAAATGGAATGACATGCGAGGACCATAGGAGCAGACCAGCTCCAGGAGTCTAGATGCCATTGCACGAGCATATACATATATACATACAATATATATATATACATATGTGTATGTAGGTATGCATGTATATATGTATGTATTGTACGATAATCACAGCATCAGCATTTGTTTGTGTGGAGGTTATGCGCCTTATGAATGATTAGATACAGTATCTCTTCGTTAATTCGTTACTTCGTTAATTCACTAATTCGTCAATTCGCTAGTTCGTTACAGCGTATCAACTGCTGGACCCTCCTGAGACCTCACGTATGTAACAGGCCTATCAGGACGCAATACATCCCAACTCTGGAATCCTCATCCTCCAAGCATTTACATTACATCGTCGTCGCTCTCATTTAAGCCTGTGCCACTGGAGAACTTCACCGAGTGCAAGCATAAATATTCGCACATTTGCACTTCCTCATATCTGTCACATAATCACATTGTCCAATACATATAGCTCTCTTGCAGCTCGAATCACCGTCCTCTATCTCCAGGCCTATCTGTAATCATCATGATGCTTTATCGCGACATTCGCCTGTAAGGTCACATCGTCGAGCTGCCTTCCGCCGCGGCTAAACCTCGACGACGGGCGCACTTTGGATCTCTCCTGCCTTTCGAAATCCGAGCAGAGCGTCGTCCTCTTCTATAGAGCCTATATGGTTTGGTCAGGGCACATCATGGAGAATATACATGGGGTGGATGTTTCGTGGATTCACAACACGCATAGTAAAGGTATGGTCTATCCCGACCAAGTGCGGGGCTGGGGCCTCAAACCACATTGCATCCGAACAGATGGAGGCCACGATGATTCCTACAGATCCATTGCTCACATCATGTCCTGCTGCAGACAGCCCACGAGTGACGAAGCTTCAACCGCCAAACACAGTGTCCAACGACGATGGCTCCCCAGCAAGTCCCGTATCCTCCTCCGTCGCAAAGACGCATGGTGCCACACCACCTTCGAAAGAGCCTGCCCCCGCGGTAGCAAGGCAGATACCTCAACGGCCTGGGTTTGGCAGAAATGCTTCGAGTTCGGACAAAATTGCTACAGTAGGAAGCTTTCCGAAATCTCCCTCACCAGGCACATCACGGCGGAACTCTTGGCTGTCGAGCATATCCTCCAAGTTCTCATCGTCACCATCTGGCGTGAGTCAGATCGGCGCAGACCAACCACGCTCGCCTGTGGCACCGCTGCCGTCTACACCCGAAGAGAAGGAGCCACGTCCAGCTGGACCAAATGCGCCTAGGAATGCGGTTCTACCACATGGCCACAAATCAGATGGATCAGCTCCATATACACCAGCACCACCGAAATCCACACATCCCAACTTTCTGGCAAGTGCGTTTCGCCGACTATCTTTGTCTGCTGGCGGACAGCCTCCTTCGATACCTCGTGGTGTACATGGCGGGATATGTGAGAGAAGGGTTCTCAATGTCGATCATTACAGGGAACGCTGCCAAATACAAGAATTGGATCAATCGAAATTACGAAGAGTGGCTTTCTGTGTAGATGTTGAGATTGCAAGTGCACCACGATACATCGATGAGGAAGCCGCAGAAATAAAGGAGAAGACACAAAAGAAGAAGTTGGCTGAAAAGGGTGAAGGAGAGGCTCTCAAAAAGCCGGCTGAAATCAATGAGCAGAAGGAGAAGGATGGTCTCATAAAAACATCCGGAGAGGAGGTCCCCAAAGAGCCAGAGAAAGAGTCAACAGATACTACAGCGAATGGCAAGAAAGATGAAACTGGCGAGAAAGATACGACCAAGAAGAAGGAGAAGAAGAAGAGGAGCGAAGAAGAACGCAAGGCGAGAAAGGAGAAGAAGCATAGACTAGCCGTGGAGAACGGAACGATCCCCGTAGAGTTGGTCAGGAATAACAGCGATAGCTCGATTTCTTCCAAGGCTGCTCCAGGTACGACACCGAGATCATCAGGGTCACCGACGACAGATCCATCACGAATCTATCGGCGATGTTGCCAACTTCGCGAGACGCCGATATTGAAGAAGATCACCGAGCAGTTGGCTGCACCGTCGAATAGTGGCGATAAGCCAGGGGTTGTTACAAAGCTTGATTTGACCGATTGCTGGCTGCAACTTACCGACTTAGTTACTCTTGGCGATTATTTAGCTGTTGTGCCAGTCAAGGAATTGATTATGGAGAATTGTGGCCTTACGGATGAGGGCGTGCGTGTGGTACTTGCAGGCCTACTTGCAGCCAGCACTCCGGATTACACGAGAAGGAAGAGAAACGAGCTAAATCAAGACGAGATCATATCTCGCCATGGCTCTGTACAGCGGGTTGTCTTCAAGAACAATCCCAAGATTGGACGAGATGGCTGGCGCTATATTAGTCTGTTCATACACATGTCGAGGTCATTGAAATCCCTCGATGTATCAATGGTTCCATTTCCTCAGCCTGTCACTGCCTCCAAAACATCCGAACATAACCAGAAGCCAACGAACGGCGCAGATCCAGCTGTGATTTTCTCAAAAGCTATCGGGACTCGTCTGGCTGGTGCCGAGTTCGAGCTGTTAAATATGGCAGAGACGGGCCTGACTACTGCTCAAATAGGTGTCTTGATTGATGGAATTATCCAATCTGGTCTCAAACGATTAGGACTGGCAGGAAATAACATCAATGCAGAAGGCATGGCGCATGTCAGCCGCTACCTCAAGGAAGGGAAATGCGAAGGCCTGGACCTGGGCGGTAACGACTTGAGCGATCTCCTCGACGTGATTGCTGATGCCTTGGATGAGAACCATCCATTATTCGCCTTGAGCTTGGCAAACTGCAAATTGACACCAGAGGCCTTATGGAAGCTATTCCCAGCTCTTGTCCAACTAAAGAATTTCCGCTTCATCGATTTGTCACATAACCACGATATATTCGCCATCAAGCCCAGCGCCGTCTACCTTCTCCGCAAGTAAGCATCTCCCCTTCCATGCCGCAAGTAGCCAATGCTGACCCATCCAGATATCTCCCCAAGATGCCAATCCTCAAACGCATCCATCTCACGGACTGCGCACTCTCCCCCGAACAGGCCATCGCCCTCGCCGAAATCTTCCCCGACGCGACCGGCCTCGCCCACGTCAATCTCCTGGAAAACCCGCTGCTCTCTGCCCTCGCCAGCGCCACGGACGAAGCGAACCAGGAAGAAGCGTGCGCTCTCTACGCCTCCCTCATGGCCGCCGTGCGCGTCTCCAAATCCATCATCTGCATCGACGTCGACGTGCCATCTCCGGAATCCAGTGAAGTTGTCAAGGCGCTTGCAAAACAAGTTGTCGCCTACTCGCTGCGCAACATGGAGCGCGGACCCGTCGCGGAGATCGCCGAGGCGGTGTCAAGTCTCGAACCCGTGCAGGGCGAGAAGGAGGTCGACATGCCGGAGGTACTCGCGCATCTCGTTGGGCGGATGGACGATGCAGAGTTGGGCAATGAGGATGACGAGACGGCGCCGGATGAGGATTATGTGATTGGCGGCACGGGCGTGGTCAAGGCGCTTGGGATCTGTTTGAAGAATCGCAGCACGGATTCGAGACGGCCGTCGCTAGATCGCACGGCGAGTGACACACTGGAGACGACTACGAGTGGAGGGAGGGCGAAGGATATGAGTAAGAACTTGCTTGGGAGCGCGAGGAAGATCCGTGCTCGGCTACAGCCTGCTCTGCTGAAGGAGGCGCGGGCGGGGGATCGGATGAACTATAGTATGTCTCCCTCCTTATATATCCGTCTTCTGCAGAACCCAATACTAATGCCAAAAAAACAGACAAACTCCTCTTTCTGGACCAAACCCTCGAGCGTATGATCAAGCGCTTCGAAGACGAATACCCGGAGACGCGCCTCCCCTCGCGGTCCCCGCCGCCGCTCAACCCATTACACGCCAGCCCCTCGGAGACCAGCATTCTCTCGCGCTCGGCCGACGCGGACAACGAGCCCGACCACGACGACGAAGAGGGCCTGATCGCGCGGCCTATGCTGAGCCGGCACAACTCTGACGTGTCGCTGGCATCCAAAGCACTCGCGCAGGAGGAGGGCCGGATGCACAGGTTCGGGCAGAAGTTCCGGCGGGACATCATTGCCGTCGGGCCTGATGGTGCGTCGGCAGAGGGGGCGGGTCAGGGGGCGGAGGGACAGCACTGGGAGCCGCATCTGGAGGTGCTGCGGGGCATGATCGAGGAGATGGGGGGCGAGGAAATGAAGCGCAAGATCGAGGAGGGGGGCCAGGAGGCGGTGCTGCGGGAGCTGCGGACGGATGCGAGTACGTTGCGCGAGACGATTATTCGGGATGATCCGGAGGGGTGGGAGAGGTTTCGTAGCGCGCAGGAGGCGGCCATGTTGAATGCGTCGGTGGATTATGAGGGAGTGGGGATGTAGAATGAGGATGTAATCGGGAGAGAGAAGGGGGGGAAGAAGATGGGGGGGGAGACAGTGTTTATTTCCCGACAGGGATAAGGGAGGTTCCTTTGTCATACCACTAAGCGATGGATTGGCTGGATGGATCATCTGCTGGAGTTCGGTTCTGGTGAAGCGCTTTATGGAGATTTATGTGCCGAACATCTCGAAGGGTCTTTGGGCGTTTGAGGAAGGAGGGATGGATGATTATGCGTATATATCGGCTGGCCCGTTCGCTCGTTACGCCGAGCTTAGTAGCTGCAGGAGAGGAGAGGAGAGGAGCCTCGGAGCTGCGAGTAGGAGACAGATGGTGGAAGACAGTTGGTGGGGATGAGATGAGAGCTTGGGCTTAAGGGCTATCCTGTACGTGCATCACAATACGGTCGTTAAGATGGAGGATGGATGAATGAAAGGAAGATTTGGAAGCAAAGGCTTCGCAGCCATCTATCTGCTGTGTCTGTGTATCCTCAACAAAGTGCGGCAAATACACCTCGAATAGTATTGCGGGGTTGGCTGAATGTATGGCCCTGAAAATGTAATCGGATTCCGTCTGAGTTCCTACTTGAGGATATATTTAAATGCATTAAATACTTTAACACGTGATAATTCTAGCTTAGAATATAATATAGAGTTCTAACAGCTGGCTTACACATGATAAAATAATCTCATTTTGGTAATATGCTTAGCTTATAACATACATGTAGCTAAAGACTTATTCTCGTTATAACATCTTCCCCCCTGATACATAAAGGTATCTTTAATAAAAGGTATTACATGTAGACATCTTAGCATATACTTAGTATTTAAATACTACTTAAGGATTGCTTGGGTATTTTAAAAAGTCCTAAACAAAGTAAATGCTTGAGCAGTATTCGAATATCTCCGAGTCCGATTTCCCGCACGCTGATCCTGAAACCTGCGTATTACATATTTCAGAAAATGTCTCATATGCCCTCTGTTACTCTATATTACGATAATAAATAACTAGAATACCCTTCTTTTAGATTTAATTACCTATAGTAATAATATAGGTATACATAGTAGGACTTTGAATATATGAAGCAAAGTGTAAGTAGGCATATAGTTTATAAGCATTATATTTTAGATATAGATATAAGAATTAAATGATGCAAAGTAGAGTATAACTATACAATTTATAAATAGATAATATATATAATCTTCTATTCTTACGTATCTTAGATATCTTGAGTGCTTTCTCTTCTCCTCTCCTCTCCTCCCCTTACTTTTTTTCTTCCCTCTTTAGATTCACTCTACCACTTTCCTCACCTCTGGCATCGTCTCTCCTACTCTGTGTAATCCAACACAGTGAGCATCACACAACAGCACAGCATCGCGACGCAGATTGATCCGCATGGAAAGCGCCAGACCCCTCTAGACATCACCGCTCAGTCAGCCACTATACACAGCTTCTACGGCTGGGGAAACACTTGGTATATAATCACACCTGACATCTGCATACAACTTCTTTTTCAATTCTACTCGACCTCGCTTTCTTATATCGCACATCTCAATCCGTAAAACGCCAATCTCCAATCACCATCGCCATGGCCATCGCCATCTCCATCGAAACCCAATTAACGCTGCACCTCACTCACTGGCTACATCCATGAAATTTTCTCCCACGCGCCCATCCCCATCCCACGAGGTCGGTGGCCTCGGTAAGTCGCACCTCCAGCGCATGATGCCTTCGCTGACATATGCGCTCAGCACGACTTGCACGTCTGCAGCATCCCTGTCCAACGCGCGCCTGCGCCGCCAGAATATACCCTTGCCGCGGATGGACCATAGAAGTAGGTGTAGGTGCCCTGGCCGACTGACTGGGAAGCCAGGACGGGAGTCGTCAAAATACTTCCCCTCGCTGCTTTGGCTGCCTCCACCACTCTAGAGCGCGTGAGAGCTCGCGCTGTTGAACGGAGTGAAGTGCTTCGAGAGAGATGGCTACGCTGCGTCCCACGCTTCCATCTCCCATCTGCCACCCCTCGATCTGCAAATCCCAGCTGCACATCCAATCCGCAGGCCACGTATCTCATTCACTCCATCTCGTCCCCCATCGCCCGTCCTTCATCCCTCATCCCTCATCCCCATCCGCCCCCATCCCCACGTTCACGGCCCAACCCCTAACCCCATCGCAAGCCTCCTCTCCTCGCTCTCCGCACACGCCAGACACACCCCGCCCCCATACACGCGCGTGTGTCTTCGCCACGCCTCCACCACCACCACCTCACCCTGCACCTCTACTCCATCGCGCGTCCGCGTGTACGAGCGGCGGCGCGGGATGCCGGCCGGTGCGTCCGGCGCCGAGGACAGGGACGTGGAGAAGTCGGGCGGCGAGTCGGGGGCCCAGATGTACTCGGAAGGCTGCGACGCTTGCTCCTGCGGTGCCCGCTGCGCTGAGTCGTCGTCTGTGGTTTCCTCCCGCTCCCGCCCCTGCTCCTGCTCCTGCTGCCGCTTCTCCGGCGCCGATTCACGCGTCTCCGAAAACCTCGCCTCTCCCATCTGTGGTGCCATTTCCTTGCTTCTTCTTCTTCTGCTTCCGCTTCCGCTGCCTTTGCGATCGGTGACCGTCGTGCCTCGCTCTCGCGTCCGTGCTTCCCGCTCGCCGCTTACTCGTACCCGCGTAATGCTCAGCCTCAGCCTCAGCCCTACGAACAGCAACAACAGCAGGAGTAGTGGGGCTGCGCACAGGAGCAGCCAGATGGGGGAGGGGGGCCATATATAGGCGAGAAGAGGAGGCTGGGAGGACATGTGCGAGTGAGGGGAGGATGAGAGGACGGGCATGCTAGTGCTGAGTGAGTGTGATGCGACGGCCCACGGGCGGGATGCTGATGCTTGCTCAGGCGGCCGCTTCGGAGATGGGATGGTTGTCAGGAGGCGGGGGGTTGTAATACTGGTACGAATCCTGCGGGTCGGTCACACTCGCTCACTCGGACATTGCTGGATGGGGAGGGGCGAGGGTTGCGGATGAGAGGAGGCTGGGGAGGAAAGGAGAGGAGAGGAGAGAGAGGAGAGCAGAGGGTTATATAATTATTCAGGCCCGGGAGGATCTGGGATTGAGATGCGGTGCGACGCAGCTAACCTACCTCATCTTTGCCTTTGCCTCTTGGTCTGAGGCCGCATATAGTATACGCATGAACTGGGTGGACTGGCGCATAATCACCTATCCACCCCGTCGCCTTGGAACCTGGCTCCCAGGGCGTGTAGGAGCATGTAGTCGCCTCCGTTGTTCATCTCATCTCATCTCATCTCATCTCATCTCATCTCCCAACGCTCCCTCCAGCCCTACGCGGTCTCAGTTGGCGGGTCACACGCCGAGGGTCAGCGTGCATACACACACACAGACACAATGACACCACCATGCCCAACCTCCTCGAGTGGAAAAGAAAAGGGGGAACGGAGGGAAGGGGCGAGGGGAGGGTGGTTGTCGCTTATGACTATTGGCGCGCCAACACCAACACCGCGGCAGCCAATCAGACACGGTCTGTCGCGAAATATGTCTGTGAGGGGTGAGTGGTGATGCGGCGATTCGGCGATGCAGCTCAGCTGGGGATGGAATGGCATGGGATGGGATGGGATGGGCGAGGGCGCTAGACTGCAGTGCGGTAATGTGAGGCGATAGAGGGGAGAGGGGCGAGAGGAGGGGAGAGGGGAGGGCCATAGCGATCCCAATTACACAACAGATGAGGATCCGGCGACAATAGGGTACAGTGCTGACGAGGTTGAGGATGACAATGAGGATGAGGATGACGATGAGGATGAGGATGTTGGTGCTGACGAGGGACGTCGCGCCGTTGGAGCCCTGGAAGAGGCGACGCCATGGGTTGCTCACGATGCTCGAGATGAAGCTACAGCCACCACCAGATCGGGGCCGGATCTACACAGATGTACAGTATGTATGTATGTATGTATGTACAGATCAAGCGACACGACGAGAGTCTTGGAGGAGGCGTTGGACGACAGAGAGGCGGCGCTTGCGTGTGCATGATCCATTAATCACCATACTGGAGCTACTCTAGTGTGCATGTATGCATATACGTACGCACGCACTTCGTATGTATAATGCCCGGGTATGTACATATATGTACATGGGCAGTCTTGCAATAACGAAGTCGATCTCGAAGGGGCGAGTTCGTCGCGCCCAGCTGCAGGACCAGGCGGAGCAAGAGTTGTTGGTTCATGCTCTGCGAGCCAATATCGGATATATGGGTACTTGACGGGGCTGATAACCAATATCGCCGTGGGTATATTACTCGGTACATGATGTCCGCCATCACGGTGCCACAGTCAGTCAGGATCCGCTGTCCATCGTCGATGAACAGCTTCCACATCGGGATGATTATCATATCCACGTACTACATACATGGGTATTCTACGGATACTGTACATTCTCATTTCGCGTCCTGAAGCTCGGGCGTCCATCTTACTCTTACATACTACCATACTCTATGCGACCTCATTCCGACATCTGCGACCTCGCAAGGTTCACAACTGGTCCTTTGAGCCTGGGCCACCGACTACATATTGTTTCCATCAGGGGGGATTCGACAGGTCAGCCCTACGACATGAGATCATGCCCCTTTCACCTCGCATTCACGCCGTCATGCAGGATCCAAGAGTGTCTCATCTCGACGCCCAACGCTCCATCGGAACCATGTCGCGGATCTCATCTTCGATTTGTTTGACATACAGGCTACAGCCAGCCAGAGAAGCAAGGGCTCATGCCAACATCAAGTTTGGAGCTCAACCCCCGAGGAAAAATACATACAAATACGGGGGGAGTACATACAATAACTTGGCCCCCGCGGCTCTTTTCTTGTCTCTCGTTCTTTCTCGCCTTCGTCTTCAGCTGAGGTGGGTGAGCCTCACGGCCTCTCTTGCTTGGCACCTCTCAACACAACAGGGTCAGGCTTGTCTCTCTAACCGCCCCATCCAATCAATCTACCTTCCTGCTCGATCCACATTGGAATTTGTTAGCGCACTGCCCGACATCCTGTTAAAAGCACAGAATGATCCATACTTCAGCTTACGGCGACTTAAGCATGTTTTACAAGATTCATGCAATGCGATGCGATGCGATGCGGTGCGATCGCCGTCACCATCGTCATCGCCATCACCACTGACTTTATAAATAGACTTTCACCGCCGTTGTTCGGGATCTGCGACGGGGCTTGTTGACTGCGATATTGGCCAGCGAGCGATGGGACGAGATAATTGGGCTCGCTTTGACGACCTCAGCTCGAGGTTGAACGTGCTTTGTTCACCGACTCCATCATTCGATAGACGACACTTGGAATTCAGACATCGGACATTGGACTGTAAGTGCACAGTTACCTAGTGATCGTGGTGGCGGCAACACGCAGAGAATACGAAGGCGTTATCACGGGGGTCTGGGTCGTAGACTATTGGCCTGGTCGTCATGCGACGCGCGACCATCGGGACAAGCACGGCCTGCATACGAGCCTCATCTATCATCGACGCCACTTTATGTAAGTGCCTGCTTATTGTTTGGTCGGTGTGGAGGAGCTCCTCCATATGGCGAATCGGCCTAAGGGGTGGTGGGAGTATAATACCGAGTACATATATCGTCGAGGATGAGGCTCGGACGTAGCTGACCGTGGATGGATGCTATTGCTACGGACTGGCAACTCCCTTGTTGAATCCAAGACGTGGGACCTGTAAGTGTTTCCATATACTCAGAGTAAATGCCTTCGAGTCGCACGATTCGAGACAAGAGCTCTCCAAGAGGTTGGTTGGTGCATTCTCATACGCGCTTGATATCTTATTTTCGTCTTTCAGCTTCAACCCTCCTTATTATTTGCCTCTTCGGCGGTCTGTGATAAATTCTCTCTTTTGAATTTAAAATTTTGTTCTCGTCATCGCTTGCTCACTAGACACTCTTCTCAGGATCCCGGTGTGAGAGCATGCCCAAGATCTATCTTCCTCTCAGCTATCGAAGTCCACACCCGAGCGTCGCCCATGCCAGCGATACGTTGTTCCTCGACGACGGCGTATACAAAGACAAAACCAGCTATGCATGCATCATCTTTCCAATGAGAACTGGTTCAAGTGCCAGTAAGGAGGAGACCAGTGACACGGCTCTGATATCGACAGCTTCCCCGCACCGTCTCTTAATTTCATGCTCAGTCTCGGTTTCGATCTCATGGCTCGCATTTCCAGTCCATCCCTCTCCGTCGCATCACACAGGCACAGGCCAAAACATTCCATAGCCAATACCTTCATATCTAAACCATCCGCATCGCAACACCATTTATTTACTCCCTTCCACGCGAATTCCCCGGCTGCCATGCAGCCTTCCCCACATCACCGTCTCCTGCGTCCTTCTCTCGCGTCACACCCCTCGTCCCCGCGAGGCTGAACATGTGCGCGTGGCTGGCTGTATGAGTCGGAAGGCGCTTGTACGAGTCTCTTTGAGCCAATCCTCCATCTGTCTTTCTCGTATTGACTCAAGATCCCGCACGAGTCGACTTGTCTCGTCCACGAGTTCCGCGCCCCCTCTCGACGTATAACAAGAGCTCCAGCTCGCCCTGCGAGCAGTCACACTCCTCAGCAGCGTCGTCGTCATCATCTTCCTTAGCTACATGAGCGCCCATTTTAGCGATACATTCTCCATCTCCTTCGCCGTCGTGCTTCTCAACCTCACTGTGTGGACTTGCTCGCTAAGCCTTCGAGAAGAATAGTCTAGCCGTCCGTCTCGACGCGGGCGCGCTCTTCTCTCTTCCAAACCGGACGCACAGATTCTCGCGCTTGCTCGACAAATGGCTGCGGTTCCTGCAACTAGTCGCCGCGGCCCTGTTCTGCTGGAGCTGCAGCACGATAGCGCTCGCAGGGATCAGAACTCTGAGCCGCTTTCGCGCTGGGATCCGCCACGCTACGACGAGCGCCCAGATTCGTACAGGGCGTATGCGCTATGGATCCAAGTCGCTGTGCGTGAGTGCTCCGAGGATTGATTGTGCATGGCAGATTCAGCTAATTGTGCGGATACGGACTGTTCCGTGTCGGCTACATGTTTATGGGCTGTGTTGATTGCTGCAGAGAGAGATCTTGATTGAAGGATCGGATTTTGGAGGCAAGAAATGCTCCATCGGGAGGATGCTCCGCTGATCAAGTCAGTGTCCGACAGAGACTCCACTGGTTTCTCCCGGATGGAAAGAGATCGAGAGATGCTGATAGGTCATGGCGCTTGCACTACGCGTCATCAGCTAGAGTCCCGACTCTTCTCCTCGAAGGCACTGTGGGAGAGCAAAGTAGCTCATGTAATAATGTCATCAGATTGATGAAATTAAGCAGATACCTCGTGAGTGATTTCAGTTCTATAGTTAGCGTATTGTTGCTTGATTATTTTAATACATTGTTTATCAGGCATATTCTGAGTTCTGGGAAGGAATGTGGAGATGTATGGGTAAAGTAATTCGACTACAAAGTTAGAAATCATCGAGGAAACGAGTAAAGCTAAGTCTTGGACTGGTATATTCATGAGATAGATCAGTGTGCTAAAGGTTGGATTGAACTTCCTGTCCTATATTTAGGAGAAAAATCCTTAAAACTACAAAGTTTCACAAGCCTACATACTCGTCGACGTCTTTGCCAGTGTCAGCTCGAGCTCCTTCTGTGCCCGTCCATCATGTTGGATAGAGAGGTTTGGTGCCTGTCTGTAGGCACCCGGGGATTCTCACTTTGGAGAATCTTCACGTTATGCATGGATGATTCCATGCATCGTTCCATCGGCTCTTTGAGCCTTTGTCACTGCCA